>JAABUT010000436.1_pt1 | contig 68717 bp, 54 predicted proteins | sample 5559281 | NCBI WGS metagenome assembly JAABUT01 (sample SAMN10711880, study PRJNA513359) | rock metagenome | isolation source: Antarctica rocks | place: Antarctica: Victoria Land, Ricker Hills nord | collected 2016-01-04 | reverse complement strand
TGGTTTTAGAGTATATAAAGAATCAGGATGAAAACGCATCCAATGAGGACTTTACGGTTTCAGACGGACTTTAGATGGCTTCAGCCGATTACAAATCTATCGCCTTTCAGGCGATAGTAGTTTAATTCCCCCAACAGCCTGGCACAATCCAACACCAATCAATTTGATTATAACTGGACAAATACGGCCACATACAATCTTACACTTGCTGAAAAGCATGTATTTACCTTTTTGGCCGGTACAGAACTTGTAAAAAGCAACACGCAAACACTTGGTGCTTCACGCACTGTGTATGCTGATCAGGGTTCTACGTTTCAATATCTCGATAACGGTTTGGGCATCCAACAAAATGGCGGGAGTCAAACTCACTGGGCCTTGTTTTCCCTTTTTGGACGTGTTAACTACGCATACAATAACAAATACCTGGCAACTGTGAACTTTAGGCGCGATGGTTCATCCCGTTTGGATCCGCACAATCAATACGGTAACTTTTACGGAGGTTCAATAGGATGGCGCATTGATCAGGAAGCATTTATGAAAGATATTAAGCCTATTACTTTGTTAAAGTTAAGGGCCGGAATCGGGCAGTTAGGCAACCAGGAAATTGGCAATTACAGCTATGCAACATTGGTATCAGGTGCAGGTTTTTATCCTTTTAATGGGGTGAGCAATCAGGGTAATGCTATCAATACTTTAGGAAATCCTAATGTTCGATGGGAAACAAGTACACAAACTGATATTGGCCTGGATTTAGGTTTGTTTGACAGTCATCTGCAATTTTCTACAGATTATTTTATTAAAAATACTTCCGGTATGCTATTGCAGCCTGCCCAGCCATCAAGTACAGGCAGTGCGGCCAGTGCATTTGTTAATGCCGGTTCAATGCGCAACCAGGGGTTTGAATTTGAAGTAAGTTACCGAAATACAATCGACAAGAAATTTAAATATGAGGTGATAGGTAACCTGGCAATCATTAAAAACCAAGTTACTTCATTGGCTGGCGGTTCACCGCTTGTAGGCGGCCGTATTGATAATAATTATTACGCTACGCAAACTGCTGTTGGTCATCCGGTTGGCTCATTTTATCTATTGCAGCAAGAAGGTATTTTTCAAAACGCACAACAAGTATTTACCCATGCATACCAAGGGCCAGGCATTCAGCCGGGCGACGTTATGTTTAAGGATATCAGCGGCCCCAATGGTAAGCCGGATGGTGTAATTGATAATTATGACCGCACTTACGTTGGCAGCCCTATTCCAAAGTTTACTTATGGTTTAACCACCAATCTGTCTTATGCTAAATTTGATATCAGCCTGTTCTTTCAGGGGGTATATGGCAATAAGTTGTATAACCAGGTCAATACAGATATAGAAGGATTTTACCGTGCATTTAACCTGACAGAAAGAGCTGCCACTAAAAGCTGGAATGGTGAAGGCAGTACCAATGAGTTTCCCCGTTTATCATGGACAGGAGCAACCAATAACAAACAGCCTTCAACCCGCTTTTTGGAAAATGGTTCCTACCTGCGTTTGAAAAATGTTCAATTAGGCTATACAGTTGGTAACCAACTGTTACAAAAGCTAAAGCTTTCATCGGTAAGATTTTTTGTAAGTGCACAAAATGTCTTTACCGTCACCAAGTACACGGGCATAGATCCGGAGATTTATACCAACAGTAACTCTATCGGGGATGGTGTTAAAGCGGTAGGTATCGACTGGGGCACTTACCCATCTGCCCGTACTATTACCATAGGTGTCAATGCTAATTTTTAACTTTAAAAATTTAAAGAAATGATAAAGAAATATATTTATTTAGGCATAATGTGCAGCTTGATTTTTTGGATAAGCAGTTGTAAAAAGTCATTGGTTCAGCCTATATTGGGCACCTACCAGGCAAGCAATTATTTTAGTTCCGTAGCTAATGCTAATGCAGCCGTAAACGCAGCTTATGTTCCGTTAACTTTTACAGATGCCTTTGCCAACCCTATCTGGGTACTGGGCGATGTGGCCTCTGATGATGCCGTAAAAGGCGGTTTAGCCGGTGATCAGGCAGATTACGACAATATCAATAATTTTAATATTCTTAACACTAACTCTGCGGTAGAGGGTGTTTGGGGCAGATACTATGATGGTATCTCTAAAGCTAACTTTGTGCTTGGCGGTTTAACCGATGCCAATAAAGCTGTACCTGATGCTAACAAGGCGGCCATCAACGGGCAGGCTAAATTTTTAAGGGCTTATTATTATTTTATGCTTACTACCGCTTATGGTAAAATTCCGCTGCGTTTAGCAGTTGCTACAGCCGATAACCTACAGTCGCCCGCAGTCCCTCAAGCGCAAATTTATGCTCAGGTTGAAAAAGATTGCACCGATGCAGCCGCTGCACTGCCATTAAGTTGGACGGGAAATGATTTAGGACGTGCCACTAAAGGTGCAGCTTTAGCCTTGTTGGCTAAAACCTATCTGTATGAACAAAAATATACTTTAGCTGCCACAACAGCTCAGCAGGTGGAAGCATTGGGCGTATATGATTTAACCCCTAAATTTACCGATAATTTTAATGCAAGCACAAAAAACAACAAAGAAGCTATTTTTTCTATATGGCATGCTTCAGGTTTGAGTCCTAAACAGGGCAACGGACTTAACCAGGCATTTGCTCCCCGCGGGGCACTTAATGGTTACGGCTTTTTTCAACCGACACAGAGCCTGGTTGATAACTTTGAAAAGTCAAATGCCGGTGTAGATGACCCAAGATTGGATTATACGGTAGCCCGTGCAGGGCATTCCTATTTTGATACGCCATTTGACGCCAGTTGGACTGCTACCGGCTATTTAAGCAAAAAACAAATACAGCCGTTATCAGAAATACCAATTGCCACGAAGGGAGATGGAAACTTAAATTTTGAAGCTATCCGATTTGCAGATGTGCTGTTGATAGAAGCAGAAGCATTAAATGAAAGCGGAAGCAGTGCAGCAGCATTGATTCCATTAAATAGGGTAAGGAAGCGGGCGCGCGAAAGCTACCTTAACGATAGTTCGCTGAGTGGATATGGCACAATACCTGCGGGTTTGCTGCCTGACATTACCACTGTAAGCCAAACCCAGTTGCGCGATATCATCCGCAAAGAAAGAAGATCAGAACTGGCATTAGAGTTTCAGCGCTTCTTTGATGTGATACGCTACGGCAGCGCTTATGCTGTCAGTGCCCTTAAAGATACACCGAACTTTAATTTCAACACCAATAAATTCTTCCCTATCCCGCAAAGTGAGGTCTCTACAAACAAGTCATTATAGGATGGTTTTTAACATTATAAATCAATGAAGACATATAACAAATATTTAGGTTTCGCTCTATTAGGTATTGCGTTACTGTTCAACTTGTTTGCCTGTAAAAAAAGCTCAACGCAGGCAGTTTATAACCCAAGCACAAGCAATATTAGTATAGCTATTGATTCGGCTACTAAATTATATACCAATTCAACCGAAGGAAGCAAACCCGGCAGTTATGCGGTTGGCGCCAGGACAAATTTAAAAACGGCTATTGACCTGGCTACGGCCACTAAAACTTCAAACCAGTTCAGCCAGCAGCAGGTAGATAATGCCACTGCCAACTTGTATCGTGCTATTGTGGCTTTTCAGTCCCGTTTTATACAGGAAGTATCCGCTGCAAACCTCATTGCCCAATGGAAATTCAATGGCAATGCAAACGATGCTTCTGGTAATAAGCATAACGGAACACCTATGACAGGTATCATCGGGCCTGGAACAAGCCCCGTTGATGGGGGTACTTTGCCTCTGTTGGTAGCTGATCGTTTTAATCAGCCTAACAGTGCCTATGATTTTGAAAATGGTGCTTATATTGAGGTTCCTTATACCGCCGATTTAAACCCTAAAGAGTTTACCATAAGCCTTTGGATCAAAAGACATGAAACCAACTCTGATAATTACATGATTTCTTTAAATACTTATAATGGGTTCAAACTCCAGTTACAGGGAAGCAATTTCTTATTCCTGACCATTAATGCAGACAATGGCTATCATGATGTGGACAGCAACCCCGGTGTTATCCCGCAAGATACATGGACTTTTGCCTCAGTATCTTATACCAACGGCACAATGAAGTTTTATATTAATGACAAGCTGGTAAAAACGGCTGCTGTAACAGGTACACCCATTACATTGGCCCAGCCTGTTAACTTAGCCATTGGCCAGCAGTTGCCAAAAGGCGTGTGGAACTTTACAGACAGCAGCAAGCCGTTCTATTATTACGGGCAGGCATTCTTTAAAGGTTCTATGGACGATATACGCTTTTACAACCGTGCTTTAACCGATGCAGAGGTATTGTCAATTTACACGATTGAAAGCACAAAGTAAAGAGGCGTATTGAAGTACTGCCTCTTTTAAACCACTTTGGATTGATAAAACAGAAGGCCTGCTTAAAGTTCATATCCGAAAAATAATAATGCTTCTTTTATCATTAGAAAATTAGTATTTGTGTCCTCCCTCATACACAAGAATTAATAAAGTTTGCTGATTTTTTAGGGATAAAAGAAGTATCTAAAATAATTGAACAAGATTTAAACAAGCACTAACCTGGAGTACTTTTTTACCGGTATCAAAATGAACATCATATTTATAGGCATAAAAGAAGCATGATCAATTTTTGAACGCAGATTTTAGCACTTGCTAAGTTTCTTTTATTAAAATATTATAAACCCATACTGTCTATGAAAAGCCTCTTTAAGTCTATAGCGTCATCATTTGTCTTACTAAGTATTTCCACTTGTTCGTTTGCCCAGCAGCTTACCGAAAATCGTTTGCCCGATTGGGCTTTTGGTGGTTTTAAAAGGCCGGCCCATATCAATCCTATTATTTCCCCTGATGCCGGTGCAACTTTTATTGATCCTGTTTTGCACAGATCTATTGCCTGGGAATCAAACGACACCTTTAACCCGGCTGCAGCGCTTTACCAAAACAAGATCGTGGTTTTATACCGTTCTGAAGATAAGTCCGGGGTTGGTATCGGCTTCAGAACCTCCAGATTAGGTTACGCTTCAAGTTCAGACGGCTATCATTTCACGCGCAGTAAAGCCCCCGTATTTTATCCGGCAAACGACAGTCAAAAGAAATATGAATGGCCGGGCGGTTGCGAAGACCCAAGAGTAGCTGTAACGGAGTCAGGCACATATGTAGTATTTTACACGCAGTGGAACAGGGAAGTTCCGCGTTTGGGCGTGGCCACTTCTAAAGATCTAAAACACTGGACGAAGCATGGGCCAATATTTGAAGATGCTTATCAGGGCAAGTTTTTAAACATCCCGCATAAATCTGCTGCCATACTTACGCAACTGAAAAACGGCAGGCAAGTGGTAGCCAAGATCAACGGAAAGTACTGGATGTACTGGGGCGAATTGCACGTATATGCTGCCACATCAGAAAACCTGGTTGATTGGGCACCGGTAATCAATACGGATGGGTCTTTGAAAGAATTGATCTCGCCCAGGAAAGGTTACTTCGACAGTGAACTGACGGAATGTGGGCCGCCCGCTTTGCTGACCAATAAAGGCATTATTTTATTTTACAACGGAAAAAACAAATCCGGCGATGACGGCGATAAACGATTTAATGCCAACTCCTATTGTGCAGGCCAGGCTTTATTTGATAAAAATGACCCGGCAAAACCATTGGCGCGTTTAGACGTGCCATTTTTACGGCCTATGGAAGCATTTGAAAAAAGTGGCCAATATGTAAACGGAACGGTGTTTATAGAAGGGATGGTTTACTTTAAGCAAAAATGGTTTTTATACTATGGCTGTGCAGATTCCCGGGTAGCAGTAGCTATGTATGACCCTGCACATCCTGCGCCCCCTGATCCCATAAATTAATCCTGAAAATTTATGACCGTTTAAATTTATATCAGAAAAAATCACAATGCTTCTTTTATGCCTGTAAACTTTGTGTTTTATACCGATAGAAAAAGCTTAAAGGTTTACTGTTTTTTAGATGGTAAAAGAAGCATCTAAAATAAAAGCTGAACAAAATTTAAACAGGCTCTAAATGGATTGATTTTATAATTTCTTAAACCATTTACACCCCTGTTAAAAATCACAATGCTTTTCATTCAAATTAAAAAGGCTGGCAACAGATATTGTAATATCGTTTGCCAGCCTACTTATATATTCACCTTTTACTTATACTCAAGTACAAGTTAAAACCAGAATCGGGATTTTTATTATTACCTGTTACTTAACTTCAGAATCAATTGTAACGGGTTTTAGTCTTGCCTTTTTATTTGTAAAGATGGCATGATTCCTTGGGCCAAAATCAGTTTTTTGCTCGCTTGATGATTCATCGACTTTGTGCGGAGAATCGCCATTGCCAGTGTTTTGATAGGATTCTGTTTTTTTGTACTTAGAACCGAAGCTACCGTAACCTAAATGATAAGTTAGCTTGAGTGCACCAAATAAATTTCCGTTGAACGTATTTTTTAATGTTTCACTGCTGATTAAAGGCTGACCGGTAATAGGTACGGTATATATATTGTATAGGCCTGCCGTGCCTGTCAATTGAAACCTTTCTTTTTGTAAACCAAGATGTATAGCTCCATAACTGCTTGCTGCATAACTGGCTTTTACTTCGCCATTTGCAATCATGGTTGTAGCAATCTGATAATTAAATGTCCCATTGGGGTGCGCCCTGTTATAATCACGTTGCCACTGGGCATCACCAGTTTGTGTCTGGCTGCCATTTGAGATTGTACGATTTTTTATACCTGTATTATTGGTTTCCCCGGTGTATTCGGCATCTAATGTTAAATGGGTTCCTTTTCCTTGTGCAATGTTACCAAGTCCAAAATTTATTATATGGGCGAGCCCGGAATATCTGTAATAAGTCATTCCCTGCGAGAGGTCAAAAAATCTTTCAGATGGGTCATTACGTGTACCTGTTGATAAATAGGTCGCATCGGTTGCCACTAAAAAAGGCCCTACATTTAAACCAATATGTCCTCCCCAGTTAAAATACGTATTGCGGAATTGAGGAACAGCGCCAAGCGGTCCGGGAGTAGTACTGTTGTCATATCCTACACTGCGCGTTCCGGCTCCTGCAAGCACTCCAAATTCGGGGAAAATCAACGGTTTTACGCCTTTTTCTACAATTTTAAGAGGATTTGAAAAATACATGTCCGATTCCAGCCGTAGTTCTAAACCATTTTGTACCACACGTGAACCTTTTTGTCTAACGTATGCGCCATTTGAAAATTCAGGGACAAAGTCAACAGCATCAAAAGCAGCACGATACTCGGTATGACGGCTACCAAAACTAATTCTGGGATCAAACAAAACCATGTTTTTTGTTTCCCTCGTTTCTATAGTCGAATAATAGTTGGCAATAGTTTCACCTATCTTCTGCAACGTTAAATAGGACATTGGCCTCACTACCTCAGGTGCAGAAGGAGCGGCTACTGCCACTAAAACCAAGTCGGCATTCGTCATGTCGCCAGTTTTACTTTCGCCAAAACCCAACGACTTTAATTGTTCTGTACCATGATTGGTCAGCTCGCCTAACCGCTTAGGTGTAAACTCAGTGGTTTGTCCGGCATGAACAGCGCCTTTGCCTTCCATCAAACTTTTTAACAACTTTACTGCATCACGTTCACCATAATGCAATGCGGTAAGTGTGGTCAGTTCTAATGCTTTGTCATGAGGATGTTCCTGTATTTTGGCACCATTTAATACAGAGTCCTCGGTTAACAACACAGGCCCCATATTTCCGGGAACATTTGCATCATAAAAACGATTGCTTTTTAAAGCATTGACCACATTACTTTGATTTCCCTTTTTAAGGTCGTTTGTCAGTTCATCTACAAATTGTTTGGTTACAGGATGCCTGTTGATATCACCTTCTTGTAAGTCAATTAAATCAAACAGTGCGCGCCTGTAATTCTCATTGGCGTTTTTCTCGGAAATCTTTCCCGGAAATGTCAATTCACGAAATTCAGCTACAGCTTCTTTTTCTGCCAGGTACTTGTTTTTTGTTTTTGCCTGTTTGTTCGCTAAAATTTTTCCGATGCTGATATCTTTTCCATCAAACCCAATGATTTTAAGTCCCGGCGTTTCACGTACTTCGCGGGTGGCAGATGTAATAGTAATAGTATTATTCAGTTTGGTACCATAATCACGTGCCATGTAAGCACGATATATGTTCTCTTTCCATTGAGATTTGTTGCTTGACACAGAGGCCGGATTAGCTGCTACCGTTGCCCGAAGGTCACTAAGTTCTAATGGGCTTTTACTGGTGGTCACCTCAGCTTTCCCTTCTGTCCGGAACGTGATACTTTTGCCTTTCGGAAGATATTTATTAACCAGGTCAAATAAAACGACAACGCCGTTTGTGCCTTGCTTACTTACGTACTGAAGATCCTCAGTACTGAATAATGTATTAATAGAAATGCCCATCTTGGGATCGTACTTGGTAGTGTCCGATAGGATTTCCGCAGCTTTAACGGCAGCACCAATAAAACGGGAGTCTGGTTTATAGTCCCGTATAGTTGTTTGATAATTTATTATCTTATCGTTCGGGGCATGTTTGGTTTTAACGGTGTCTTGAGGGGCTTTGTAGGGCGAAGTTTGCGCCTTAACATTTTCTGATAAAACCATACAACCGCATGAAATAGCAGCAGCGAGCAGAAGCTTGCGATTAATGTAATTTTTGGTAAGGATAATTTTTTTCATAATTGTTTTTATAATGGCGGTGTAATATTAGTTTAATTAAATTTATTTCTAAAATATATTAATTGGTAGAACACAATTTATACCAAATGCCAAAGATTTGAAATTTAACACTTAGTGCTTATTTAAATTTTAATCGGGAAAAATCTGCAATACTTCTTTTGCCCCTATAAAGTTTGTTTAACTATGGGCAATTTGCCATTTACCATTGCCGATTTCATGTTTTTTTGGTAATAAAAGAAGCATAGAAAATAAATCAAACAAAATTTAAACTGGTTCCTGTTTATTTAAAATACAATGAATTGGGGAATTCGTACCTCAACTTGAGTAATGTCAACATCAAACTGGAGTTGCTGTAACGATTCAACAAATTAAAGCGTGTTATCATTAAAGAACAGACGTTAAAAATACTTGTTTAAATTTCATTTGAAAAAATATATAATGCTTCTTTTATGCCCATAAAATATGTGTTCATATCTTTTACCGATAAAAGCAGTATATAGTTTTAGTGTTTTTTATAGGCTAAAAGAAGCATCTAAAATAATTAGTTGAACAAAATTTAAACTTGCTTTAAATATCAGTCTAAAACATTTTAAAAAAGTGTTTACGTAGTACCACGCTTTTTCAAAATCTCCTGACCGGGGGAAATTTAGGGAACCGAAGCTTATTTAACAAATTTTAACATAAATCTAATACACGAAAGTTCCTGAAAGAATTGCAGCTATTTTTAACTTGCACACCTCAAAAGATGAATGCTCATGGAAGAAATTAATACTGGCATACAACCTGTTACAGCCGTTACGGCATCCGGAAACCCTTCCTATGGAACCGATATCCTGGTGCTTAATGAAATGATCCAAAGGGAAAGCGCGTTCATCGATCTGCTAAAATCAGAGATGGACAAAGTGATTGTAGGGCAGAAGTACATGGTTGAACGCTTGCTGATAGGTTTACTGGCCGACGGCCACATTTTGCTGGAAGGCGTTCCAGGTTTGGCAAAAACCCTGGCTATCAACTCTTTGTCAAAAGCAATTGATGCCGGTTTCAGCCGCATCCAGTTCACGCCCGACCTGCTGCCTGCAGATTTAATAGGCACAATGATCTACAACCAAAAAAAGGAAGAATTCGTAGTTCGTAAAGGCCCGCTTTTCTCTAACTTTATTTTAGCCGATGAAATAAACCGGGCCCCTGCAAAAGTGCAAAGTGCGCTGTTGGAAGCTATGCAGGAACGCCAGGTTACTATTGGCGATAATACATTTGCCTTGCCACAGCCATTTTTAGTACTGGCTACCCAAAACCCGATTGAGCAGGAAGGTACCTACCCGCTGCCCGAGGCACAGGTGGACCGGTTTATGCTGAAGGTAGTGATCGGTTATCCCAACAAGGAGGATGAAAAAAGGATCATCCGTGCCAACATTGCACCGCAGGGTTTTGCAAAAATCAACCCGATAGTAAAAACTGAAGATATTATAAAGGCCCGCAAATTGGTACGCGAGGTATATATGGACGAAAAGATTGAGCAATATATTATAGACATCGTTTTCGCCACCCGTTATCCCGGGCAATATAAATTAGAAAAATACAAAAGCCTTATCGGCTTTGGGGCATCGCCAAGGGCAAGTATAAATTTGGCATTGGCTGCAAAAGCTTATGCATTTATCAAAAGGCGCGGCTATGTAATTCCGGAGGACGTTCGCGCCATCAGTCATGATGTGTTGAGGCACCGTATTGGTTTAACCTACGAGGCCGAAGCAGAAAACATTACTTCGGAAGAAATCGTGACCGGCATTCTTAACGCTATTGAAGTACCCTGATAAAAAATGATAAAGGATACCAAAGAACTGCTAAAAAAGGTAAGGAAAATCGAAATCAAAACCCGGGGCTTAAGCAACCACTTATTCTCCGGCGAATATCATTCGGCTTTCAAGGGGCGCGGCATGTCTTTTAACGAAGTTCGCGAATACCAGCCCGGGGACGAGATACGCACCATCGACTGGAACGTGACCGCACGCTTTAACCATCCCTACGTAAAGGTTTTTAATGAAGAGCGCGAGCTGATTGTCATGATATTGATAGATGTAAGCGGGTCGGAAAATTTTGGGACCATCATCCGGCAAAAGCAGGATACAGCAACAGAACTGTGTGCGGTACTGGCTTTCTCGGCTATCCAGAATAATGACAAGGTGGGCGTTATATTTTTTAGCGATAAGATAGAAAAGTTTATCCCTCCTAAAAAAGGCCGCAGCCATATTTTAATGATCATTCGCGAGCTGATAGATTTTACGCCCGAAAATAAGGGCACTAACGTAGCAGAGGCATTGCGGTATTTTACAAGTGCTATAAAAAAGCGCAGCACAGCTTTCATTATATCCGATTTTATCAGCGGTCAGTTTGATGATCAGCTTAAAATAGCCAATAAAAAGCATGACATCATAGCCCTGAAACTATACGACAGGCACGAAGAGGAATTTCCGGACCTGGGGTTGATACCGGTGGTTGATAAAGAAACCGGTGGGTTGAATTGGATAAATACAGGCAATAAAGATGTACGCAATGCCTATAAAAAAGCAGGTTTGGAAAGAAACGCACGTTTAAAGGAAACGTTCAGCAGATCGGGAGTTGATTTTACCAGCATAGGCACGCATGAATCCTATGTTAAACCACTGATGACATTATTTAAAAAACGTGAAAGAAGGCGGTGATACGAAACCATATCTTAACGTAAACCGTGCCCAGGTTTTATTTAATTTGATATACTTCTTTTATCGCCTAAAAAACATTAAACGCCCATGCTTTTTTTACAATGTAAAAATCAAATTGTTAAATTACATGCCTAAAAGAAGTATTGTAAATTTCCCTGATATAAATTTAAACAAACTTTTAACATTAGGTTTTATTTTTCTGCTGACCGGATTTTGCTTGAACACAAATGCCCAAAGTGTGCAGGCTGAAGCCCGGCTGGACAGAGTGTCGATACCTATCGGAGACCAAACGGTATTGCATGTTGCCGTCCATAAGCCTGTTAAAACGGAGATTACTTTTCCTGTATTAGCAGACAGTATTGGCAAAGTGCAGATTGTGAAAAGTTTGAAGGCCGATACCGCAGTTGACAAAAACAACCCGAACCTCGAAACGATAACGCACAACTATGCCATCACTTCGTTTGATACCGGCGTTTATGTATTGCCTGGGTTTACGTTTCATACCAAAACAGGTGATTTTAAAACCGCAACAGTAACCTTACAGGTAAAAACAATCCCTGTTGATACCACCAAATCTTTTTATGATATTAAACAACCCCTCGCGGTATCCTATACGTTTTGGGATTGGTTAAAAGATCATTGGAAAGCGGTAGCGGTAACATTAGCGGCTATTTTAATAGGTGTCGGCCTGTTTTATTACTATAAAAAACGGCCTAAAAATGCGGCTCCTGTTATAGACGCTGCCCCAATCCTCCCTGCCGATACCATCGCCCTGAATAAATTAAACGCGTTGCGCGATAAAAAGCTATGGCAGCAGGATGAGGTAAAACTATATTACAGCGAATTGAGCGATGTACTGCGTGAGTATTTGGGGAATAGATACCAGGTAAAAACCCATGAGCAAACAACAGAGGAGATTTTTACCGACTTGAAATACGTAGATATTCCGCAGGATAGCAGCACCATGCTAAAGCAATTACTCACCCTTGCCGACCTGGTAAAATTTGCCAGGCAAAAACCGGCAGCGTTTGAAAATGAACAAAGTATGGAAAAAGCCATCAACTTTATCGTACAAACAAAGCAACAGCCCCAGCCAACCGATCATAAGGAGGATATGCCTAAATGAGCCGGTTTAACGGAATAGAATTTGCCCATCCCGGATTTTTTTGGCTGCTGCTGATCATTCCTTTAATGGTAGCGTACTATTATTTGTATAACAATAAATTGCAGGGCACGCTTGGCCTGTCAACAACCAAAAGCTTTCCGGTAGCAACCAAAAGCCGGATACGTATTCTAAGGCACTCTGGCATTGTGTTAAGGTCCCTGGCATTTATAGCGCTTATTTTTGCGCTTGCCAGGCCGCAATCGGCATTTAGCTGGCAAAACGAAACTACCGAAGGTATTGATATTATGATAGCTACGGATATTTCAGGCAGCATGCTTTCGGAAGATTTCAAGCCTAACCGACTGGAGGCCGGTAAAAACATCGCCATAGATTTTATCAAGGGCCGCCCGGACGATCGAATTGGTCTTGTGATTTTTAGCGGTGAAAGCTTTACACAATGTCCTTTAACCATTGATCATGATATACTCATCAATCTGTTCGCTGATATTAAAAACGGAATGATAAACGATGGGACCGCTATAGGCATGGGCCTGGCAACAGCAGTTAATCGCTTAAAAGACAGCGAAGCAAAAAGCAAAGTAATCATCCTGCTTACCGATGGTGTGAATAATACTGGCTCTATCCCACCTATAACCGCTGCCCAGATTGCCAGACAATTTGGTATAAGGGTTTACACCGTGGGCATAGGAACCAATGGCTCGGCACCATATCCTTTTAAGGACCAGTTTGGCAATACACATTACCAGATGGTGCCGGTTGATGTAGATGAAAACACCCTAACCAAAATAGCTGATACAACTAATGGTAAATATTTCAGGGCAAGAAATAATAACGAACTAAGGCAGATATATGAGGAGATTGACAAGCTGGAAAAAGTTAAAATAGCGGTTACGCAATATCATAAAAAAACAGAGCGTTACCTGCCTTTTGCCATTATTGCGCTCTTGTTGTTGTCGCTGGAATTTTTGTTGAACAACACCATTTTTAAAGGAGCTTTAACCTGATGCTACGTTTCGCAAATGCATATCTTTTATGGGCCTTGCTGCTTGTGCCATTGCTAATCATCATCTTCATGATTACACGCAGGTGGAAAAAAAAGGCACTTGCTGCTTTTGGCGACAAGGCAGTGATCGGCCGGATCATTCCGGACGTTTCCTTTTCCAGGCCAGCCATTAAGTTTATATTTTTTATGGCGGCTTATACCCTGCTTATTATCGGCTTGGCCGACCCGCAGGTTGGCACGCATACAGATGAAGTAAAACGGAGAGGTGCCGACCTGATGATATTGCTGGATGTTTCAAACAGTATGCTCGCCCAGGATTTTGCGCCCAACCGTTTGGAAAACGCAAAAAGAGCTTTGGCACTGCTGATAGACAACCTGCACGATGACCGGATTGGTATCATTGTTTTTGCGGGCGAGGCTTATGTGCAATTGCCCGTAACAACGGATTATTCTGCTGCGAAGTTGTTTTTAAATACCATTAATACAGGCATAGTCCCTGTGCAGGGCACTGCTATCGGCGCAGCTATTGGAATGGGCATAAAATCATATAATTTTAAGGACGGCACCAGCAAAGCCATGATACTAATGACAGACGGCGAAAACCACGAAGACGATGCTGTTGCAGCAGCACAAAACGCACATGAAAAAGGCGTGGCCATTCACGTAATAGGCTTTGGCTCGGCACAGGGTGCACCTATCCCTGTATATAGCAACGGCAGGCAAAGCGGGTTTCATGCAGATAGTGCCGGGCATACAGTAATTAGCAAACTAAATGAGGGTATGTGTAAGCAGATTGCTTTAGCAGGCAGCGGCGTTTACATAAGGGCTACCGATGCCAATAGCGGCTTGGGCATAGTAATGGACCAGGTGCGCAAAATGCAGCAAAAAACTTACGGCAGCAAATCATTCAAGGATTTTGAGGATCGTTTCCAGTTCTTCCTGGCAACAGCCCTGCTGCTGCTGATTGCCGAGTTTTTTATCTCCAACAAAAAAAGTTCAAGGTTAAGCAGGTTGAAATTGTTTGAAGTGAAAAAGCCATGAAGCAGTATATTATAGTTCTATTAATGATTTTGAACGGCCCTGTACTTTTTGCGCAGGATGCAAAAAGTTTTATCCACCAGGGCAATCAACTTTATGATCAGAAAAAGTTTAAGGAAGCCGAAGCGGACTATCGTAAAGCCATTGAAAAAAAGAACCAGGATTTAGCAGGTAATTTTAATTTGGGCGATGCGTTGTACAAGCAAAAAAAGTTTGATAATGCGGCAAAGAATTTTACAGATATTGTATCAACTGCAACCAACCCTTTGGTAAAGGCAAGGGCTTATCATAACCTGGGCAATTCGATGTTAGAAACCAAAAAATATAAGGAAAGCATCGATGCCTACAAAAAATCTTTGCTCAATAACCCAAAAGATGATGCCACACGCTATAACCTGGCCTACGCGCAGGAAATGCTGAAAAAGCAGCAGCAGCAGAACAAGGATCAGAATAAGAATAATAAGAACAACCAGGACAAAAAGAACCAGGACAAAAACAAACCAAATAAAGATCAGGACCAGCAGAACAAGGACCAGGATAAAAAAGATCAGGATAAAAAGGATCAGCAAAAACAGCAGCAACCTAACGGCGTATCAAAAGATGATGCCCAACGAATGCTTGATGCCCTAAACAACCAGGAACAGGGTACGCAGGATAAACTGAAAAATAAAAAGTTAAAAGGCGGGCAGGCACATATTGAGAAAGATTGGTAATCATATAACCTGTTTAAATTTTGTTCAATTTATTTCGATGCTTCTTTTATCGCATAAAAAACAGTAAGCTTTCATGGTTCTTATTTCGGTATCGGATGTAAAAAACAAAATTTACAGGCATAAAAGAAGCATGATAAATTTTCTGGCATAAATTTAAAACAGGTTCTTATCACCTTAAAATATTCATGAAAAAAGGATTTGGCATTTTATCAATTTTACTACTGTGGTCAACACTGCTGTTTGCGCAGGGGAAACTCACAGCCACAGTTAGTAAAAGCAACGTTGGGGTAGGCGAACCGTTTGAGGTAGATTTTACAACAAATGCCGGCGGCAGTCAATTTACATCGCCCAATTTTAACAACTTTCAGGTATTGTCCGGACGGAACATGTCATCAAACATGATATCCATCAATGGCAATGCCACCATTACCGTTACCTACAGCTACATTTTGGCTGCCACAAAAGAAGGAACATTTACTATTGATGCCGCAGCTATAGTAATTAACGGACATACTTTAACTTCAAGTCCGTTAAAAATAGTTGTAAAAGGGCAAGCACCTCCGGTTCAGCAGCAGGCACAGCAAGCCGCTGGGCCTGATAATAACACGAAAGGTGATACCAAAGATCTTTCCAGGCAATTTTTTATAAGGGCCGTGGTTGATAAAACGCATGCTTATCAAGGAGAGCAAATTAAAGTAGATTACAAAATATATACACGGGTGGATATTTTAGGTGGCCAGCCGGATAAAATCCCAGACCTGAACGGCTTTTGGAACCAGGACATTGTTAACAAAAACCCCAATGCAGTATGGAAAAGCGAAATTTATAAAGGTTTAAAATATAACGTATCTACTATAAAACGAAGCGTTCTTTTCCCTCAGCATCCCGGCGATCTCGTTATCGACCCATTGGCCATGACCTTTATGTTGCGGATACAACTGCCTTCCAGGAATATTTTAGGCAGTATCTATGCGGATTTTAGGGATGTGAAGTACCAGGCGAAAAGTCAGCCGGTCATTATCCATTCCATTCCCCTGCCAACTGCCGGTAAACCGGCCGACTTTAGCGGAGCTGTTGGGTCATTTTCCGTTTACACCGATGCCGATAAAAAGGAACTTAAAGCCAATGAAACCCTTAATTATACTATCGAAATTTCAGGTTCCGGTAATCTTAATTTGATAAATGCACCAAAAATTACCCTACCAGCCGACTTTGAAAAATACAATCCCAAAACAACAGACCGGATTACAGTTGATTCAAACGGCATTTCGGGCAGCAGGCACTTCAGCTACCTCCTGATCCCGAGGCACCAGGGCGATTTTATGCTTAACCCTGTTAATTTCACTTACTTTAATCCGGCTGCTAAAAAATACATAACCCTGCCAGCAAAGGCATTAAGCATTAAAGTTAATAAAGGCGATGTCCAGGCTAATGTGCCCGCTTTTAATTCATCAGAGCAGCAGGATATTAAATTGCTGGGCAATGATATAAGATATATCAAAACATCGTCAGCCAACCTGTATAGAGATGGTGAAGGCTTTTATAATTCTGCCTTGTATTACGTATTGCTTTTACTGGGTCCGTTTTTATTTGTATCGGCATTGTTTTACCGTAGGTGGAGCCGGCAATACAATAGTGATGTGGTTAAAGTTAAAAGCAGGGAGGCCGGTAAAATGGCCGCCAGGTACTTATTAAATGCACAAAAGGAATTAACAGCCGGTAATAGGTCGGCATTTTATGATACGGTTGCCAAAGGTTTATATGGTTACTTAAGCGGCAAGCTGAACATACCGGTTGCCGACTTGAATAAAGAAAACGTTATCGCGCAACTACAATTACGTTCATTGGATTCAACAACCATTAACCAATTGGTTGATACCATGAACTTATGTGAGATGGCCCGTTTTGCACCGGTAACAGGAATATCCGAGCAGCAGGTGTTTGATAAAGCAAAAAATACGATCAATGAAATTGAAGATAAAATATAGCAGGCTATATAGCGGGTTGTACCTGCTGTTGCTGCTTGCCTTACCTCTGTTTTCATTGGCAAATAACAAGGCGAATGCCTTATTTGAAAAAGGCAACCAGTTATATGCCAAAGCACAGTACCAGAAAGCAGCCCAAACCTACCAGCAGATACTGAATGAGGGATACCGATCGGCCGTTATTTATTTTAACACTGGCAACGCCTATTACAAGTTAGACGATATGGCATCGGCTATTCTCTATTATGAAAAGGCCCGCAAGCTTGCTCCAAACGACAAAGATATTGACATCAACATCCAATTGGCCAATCTAAAGATCGCTGATAAAATAGAGCCACAACCTGATTTTTTTGTTACACGTTGGTGGCACAACTTTATCCTTGTTTTGCCCGTTGGCACACTTTCCATACTAAGCGGGTTGTTTTTTTTAGGCGGATTCCTGTTGTTGATAATATACTTGTTTGCTGAGCCGCTTATCCTGAAAAAAATAACCTTTTATACAGGTATTATAGCCATCTTCATCGGGCTTATCGGTGTTTTCATGGCCAATAGGCAAGTTGATTATTTTAATACGCATCATCAGGCTATCATCTTCAGTAATTCTGTTATTGTAAAAGGCTCGCCAGATATGAACGCCAAGCCGCTTTTTGTAATGCATGAAGGCACTAAAGTGGATATAACGCAAAAGAACGGAAACTGGATAGAGATTGAACTGCCCAATGGAAATTCTGGCTGGATACCGTTGGATGATGTAAAGGATATTTAATAAATGTACGTTGGATATATCTTCAACCCGTATTTCAAAAAATTTCCGGTTTATTTTCTATGCTTCTTTTATCCTATAAAAATTAGTAATTCCGATACATGGAGATAAGTCCAAACACAAATTTTACAGCCCTAAAAGAAGCACTATAAAATTTCTGATTTAGGTTTATTTCAGTAACCCATGATAAGTTTACTTTAAGTGGTTTCCTAAAACGGTAAAGAAACTGTCAGTTGGTTGTTCTATCCGTCAAATTCCCAGCAGTCCTGCATTATCTTTTAACCATACACCAGACAGTTTTAGCTTAAATGCTTGCATAATCAGGTAATATATTTTTTCGGCTGCATGATGAAAAGAAAGGCCGCCCGGCCAAATGTTTGAAACACAATTGCGGCTTTCGTCAGTAAGGCCTGGTCGGGGTTTATAAGTCATATAAGCACCCATGCTATTGGCCGAACTTAGGCCTGCACGTTCGCCAATCAATATCAGTGATAATTCGGATTTTAGCGCATGTCCTATTTCATCGCTTAAAGCAACCCTTCCCTGACTGGCCAGCACAAGCGCTCCCAGCTAAAGACCGCTTGCTGCGATCTTAGGAATAAGCAGCTTTAACAGGTTAACGGCATGAAGGTTAACGGCATCGGCCGAAAGACCATCGGCGATAATAATAGTCATATCTGCTTTATTGCTATAAATCTCCAGTGCTTCCTTACTTTGTTCGTCCGGCAACCGTCCCAGGTCAGGCTGCTGCAAATATTGATACCGCGGTCTTTAGCCCTGCTGTGGACTTGCAGCACGGGCAGGTTAAACAGCAGCAGGTCACTTAGCAATTGCCCATCGTTCAATTTAGAATAAACCGCATCCCTGGCATAGGCATGGGCTAGCTTAAAGGCCAGCGACTCCCTTAATGGCACGCTTGACCCTGTTCGTCCCAAGGCAACCCGGGCAGCAGTAAATTGCTTTAACAGGTTCGGTGATTCATCGGGTTTATCAATTTTATTTTCTATAACAACAGAAATATCTAAAGGGCACTTAACAATAATCGCTTTACAGGACCAGAATCTATCAAATTACCCTGATCATCCGTTAGACCCTGCCTGATCAGCCAGACCATTTAGAGGATTTTATCGGTGAAATATCAAAAATTGATAGGATTTTTCAGACTAAAACTACTATCTATTTTCAGGTCTATAAATTTGCACAGCCTGATTTGGGGTTGTTAGATATGTAATGTTTTAACCTTAATATCTATTTAACCTATAAATATTAGCTAAAATGTTCTTTTGTAAATTGATGTTACGCTTATTTCAATTTAATTAGTCATTCATATGAATTTACATTATAACGATGATGAACTGATTGCGGGAATTAAAAATGGGTCAGAAGCTGCTTTTAAATTGCTATTTGATTCATTTCATATGAAGATCTATACTGTTTCACGCAAGATGGGAATGTTGCATGATGAAGCTGAAGACGTAATTCAAGACACTTTCCTGCAACTTTGGAAACAAAAAGAGGCCATTAAAGAAGAATTATCATTACGCGGATTAATCTATACCATTGCCAAAAGAATTGTTTTAAAAAAGCTTGAGGAAAACAAACATTATTATGATATTGATAATATAGAAAGTGAGATTATAATTGGCTCAAATAAAACTCAGGAAGATCTTTGTTATTCAGAAACGAATACACTGGTGAAAAATGCCATTAATACATTAACGGAGCAACAGCGACTTATTTTTTCTTTAAATTACAACAAGGGGCTATCTGCTATTGAAATTTCACAAAAATTGAATGTTTCTAAAAGAGCAGTTGAGAATCAAATATTCAGGGCAAGAAAGCAATTGAGATCGTTACTTGCCAGTCACATCATACCATCAATTTTATTTCTGTTATTTTGCTATTGGAATGAGTATTTATAACGTTTATTGCTAATTAACCATAAGAAGTATTGGAATATGCCTTTAGAAAACTCTGACAGCAATAATAAAGATAAATTATTCGACCAATATTGGAACGAAGAAGATAAAAATTATCCTGATAAACCAGATTCAAAAGTAATTTATAAAAAATTACAACAGGGATTATTTAAACAACCCGCTGCCGATAGATCTTTAATTCGCCCTTTGAGAAAATGGATAGTATATCCGGCTGCAAGCATACTGCTTTTTTTAGGATGTTTCTATTTTTATAAATTTAATTCTAACAAACAAATTTCAAATAATGGTGGATATACCAAGGTATCTACCATTGGAGAAAGGAAGATACTAACACTTCCGGACAGCAGCAAGGTGGAACTCTTTGAACATTCTACCATAGAATACCAAGGCTTATCGGATATTAGTTCGAAGAGATATGTTAAGCTAAACGGAAAAGCCACGTTTTCCGTTGTGCATAATGCTATCCATCCTTTTAAGGTATTTACAAACGATTTGACTGTGGAAGATATCGGGACGATTTTTACAATTGCTACAGACCCATCCGCAATAAGTCACCATACTTCAATCAAGGTTGAAGAAGGGAGCGTTCACGTTAGTTATAAAAAAGAAAAAAACAGAGAGACGGTTTTAGTAAAAGGTGATTTATTGAATTATGAAAACACCGGACGAATAACTGTAAGCAATCCTTTAATCCTAAGAAATAAGACCATAACATTTAATAACGCTTCATTTGCTGAAGTATTAACCCAATTAAACCAAGTTTATGGTATAAATATTAAATGTACTACCTCCACTGCAGCCAATAAAACTTATTCCGGTACTTTTAAAGGCGAAAAGATAGACAAGATATTGGATATGATCGGATTCACACTTGGCTTTAAATATTATAGTAAAAAAGATGAGATAATTGTTTACTTCGATGAAAACTAAACACACAATTTTCTTACTTCTGATTTTATGTATCCAATATAGGTTTGCTTTTTCACAATCAAATACAACTTTTAATCGTACTAGGATAACATTCCATGCTCGTAATAAAACTATAAAACAAATTTTTCAAATAATCCAGTCCCAAACGTCTTTCCATATCAATTACAGCAATACTGATATTGATAAAAACTTACAAATTAACCTTGACTATAATCAAGAGCCTCTAAATAAAGTATTAAAAGACATTGCCCAGATATGTCATTTTAGATTTTTAGTTTTTAAGCACACCATTTGCGTTGCTCAAAACAGTAAAAATGAGCAAGTAATTAATCTAAAGTATTAATCTGTCGACTTTTCTCAATCACCCCAATTCTCAACGCCTTTCCATCTTTTTTTAAAAATCTCACCATGGTCAACTGGGTGTTACTGCCCTAAACTTTAAACTAAGTTAACATAAAAATAACTTAACCCTTTGAGTATATGAGCCTCAGATAGGCAATTAGTAGATAAAAACTTTTATGAAATCAAAAACTTTACTAATGTTTAAAAGGAAAATACTTTTCCTTTTTCTAATCCTATTTGTGAGTGCACACAATCTTTTTGCACAGGGCGTTACAACTGGGTCTATACAGGGTCGTATTGTTGATAATCATTCAGCAACATTGCCAGGCTGCGTTATAACGGCAGTGCATGTTCCCTCTGGTACAAAGTATGCCACAATTTCACAGCAAGATGGGCGGTTTTCACTGACTAATGTGAGGGTTGGCAGCCCATATACGATCACTGTTACCTACGTCGGCTATGAAACCTATGAAGTTAATGATGCCGCGGTTGGCCTTGGTGAAGTTTTAACGTTAAACATTCAATTAAAAGATAAAAGTTCCGCCTTACAGGAAGTAGTGATAAAAGGCGGTCGAAAGGACAATATATTAAACAGTAAAAAAACCGGTTCAAGTACATTGATAGACCAGAACGCATTGACTTCGCTGCCCACCATTTCAAGAAGCCTGAATGATTTCACCAGGCTTACCCCGCAGGCCGGTGCACAGGGGATGCTTGGCAAGGGATCAAAGAGTAATTTTATTTCAGTTGACGGGGCAGCCTTTAACAACGCATTTGGTTTAGGTTTACAAACGGCCAACTTGCCCGGTGCCAATGCTAATGCACAACCTATAAGTCTGGACGCTATAGATCAAATTGCTGTAAACCTGTCACCTTATAGCGTTAAAGAAGGAGGATTTACAGGAGCTAGTATCAACATAGTTACTCATAGCGGGGATAACACGTTTCGTGGTTCTGTTTATGACCTTTACCGTAACCAGGATTTGGTAGGGAGTAAAGTAAAAGATGTAACTATTGTCAATAAGCCTTTTCACGAAAATACATTTGGGTTCAGACTTGGCGGACCGATCATTAAAGACAAACTGTTCTTCTTTACCAATTATGAGCAGTTCAGCAATACACAACCAGGGGCAAATTATGTAGCCGCAACCCCAGGCAATACGAACACCAACGTATCTAATTTCAATGCATCGGATTTGAATGCTTTGAGTAATTTCCTTCAAACAACCTATCATTACAATCCGGGGGACTATCAGAATTACAACCCGCCAACTCAAAATAAAAAGTTCCTGGTAAAGCTTGACTGGAACATTGACACCAAAAACAAACTTAGTGTACGATACAACCAGTTAACGGCAAGTACTACTGTAGGCGGTGTAAGCACCATATCTACTACCGGATTTAGCAATAACGGTTACCTTCGTTATAATAATATTTATTCGATAACAGGTGAGCTTAACAGTAATATCAGCAATAAAATCAGCAACAGGGTATTCGCATCCTATAATTCTTTGCCTGATTACAGGCAACCCTTGGGTGATATTACACCCTATGTGACTATAAGCGACAATGGAAAGACCTACCAATTTGGAACGAATAACGCGGCAGTCGGCAATAACGTTGTTCAGCATATTTTTCAATTACAGGATGATATTACTTTTGCTTTAAAAGGTCATAATCTATCTGCCGGGGTAAGTTATCAGGGCATGAAGTTTACCAATGATTTCACACTGAACCCACAGGGAACTTTTACTTTTAGCTCACTGGCTAATTTCTATAACAGTTCCCCGGCCGGAACGATTACGCCCATCGGCCCGAGTACCGGAGCCGGTTTACCTTCTCAGTATTCATTAAGCTATACAGTTCAGCCCGGAAGACTGATTACTTATGCGCAAACCCAGGTCCCCATGGTTGGTTTTTATCTCCAGGATGAGGTATTTCCCATCCCTGCTTTAAAACTTACGGGAGGAATCCGGTTCGATGTAATTTCGTTTTTAGGGACACCGGCTACCAATACAACTGCTTTAAATTATACATTTCAGGATGCTTATGCCAACCCGGAGCAGTATAGCACGGGTACAAGCCCGGGAACTTCGGTTCTTTTCTCACCACGTTTAGGGTTTAACTGGGACCTTACAGGAGATCGTACCCTTCAGCTTAGAGGAGGTTCGGGCATCTTTACCGGAAACATCCCTTTTGTTTATCTCTCCAACGCCCGTTCTATGAACGGCCTTAATGAAAATTCAATAGCGGCAACCACCGCAAGTGCAGCAGCGGCATATCCTTATAACCCCAACCCGCAGGCTTATGTTCCGGCCAATAAGTCGGCCGCAGCCCGGTCAGAACTGGATTTTGTTTCCAAGGATTTTAAGATGCCGCAAACCTGGAGAAGCACTCTTGCCTTAGACTATAAATTGCCTGCCAATATGGTAGCTACTTTAGAAGGGGTTTACAGTAAGGATATCAACGCGCCATTTTATACTAATGTGAATTTCAATTCAAGCAATACCACAACAACAGCAGACGGCAGGCTTGCTTACACGAGTAGCGCCATCAACCCGAATGTTAACGGAGCCTATTTGTTAAGCAATGTAAACATGGGGAGTCAGTTATTTTTAACTGCCTCATTAAACAAGCAGTTCAGTAAAAACTGGATGGCTTCTGCCTCTTATACTTACGGCAACTCTAAAGACGCGTTTGATTTCAGGAGCACAACAGCTTCCGGTGCTTTTAATGCAACGCCGGTTGTTGGCAATACCAATTTACCGGTGTTAGGATATACAGATTTTGATTTAAGGCACAGGATCGTAGGCAGCGCTACCTATAAGTTTAATTATTTTAAAGATAAGATGACATCAAGTTTGGGCATTTTCCTGGAAGCGGCCCAGCAAGGCAGGAGTTCTTACACCTACGGTGGTACAGGCAATGTAAACCGGGACGGCATTACAGGAAACGATCTTATTTTTATACCTGGAGATCAATCGCAAATCAATCTGGTCGCCTCTTCAACTGCTACCGTACAACAGCAATGGGATGCTTTAAATAACTATATCAATGGCTCCCTGTATCTAAGCAGCCGCAGAGGTCAATTTGCTGAACGCAACGGGGTTCTGTTACCCTGGTACTTTCAGGCCGATCTGAAGTTTGCGCAAGACCTGTCCATCCTGTTCGGAAAAGGTAAAAACACACTGGAGATCACTGCCGACATATTAAACTTCACCAACCTTATAGATAAGAATTGGGGAGTTCTAAAAACCATGGCAAACCCAACGCCTATAACTGCATTAAGTCCGACCACTTTCCAGGTCAACCCGGCTTTGTTAAACGTCGGAGAGTTTACACAGGACAACAGCTTAAGCTCTGCCATCAATCCGGCTTTGAGCTCCCGTTACAGAATACAGTTTGGTGTGAGGTACTCATTTAATTAAATAAACGGTTTTATTAAATGATAACCGTATTTAAATTATTTAAACACGGTTGGTTATCATTTTCTTTTTTAAGATATTATTAAAAAATGTGGCACAATGAGAAACTATAGTTTTATTGAAAAATATAAAAGGATTATCGTCCTTTTAATATTAGCATTTATAACGGACCTAACATTTGGTCAAACAAAACAATTATTACCTCAATGGAAAAAAGGTGAACTTGATATTTATCAAATTAGCTATGGCTTAGGAAATTCCTGCTATTTCATTTTGCCGGATGGTACAACTTTATTAATAGATGCAGGCGCAATTAATGAGAATTATCCGAGAGAAGTTCACCCAATAGCTCTTCCCAATTCAGATAAATCAGCAGGAACTCATATTGTTGATTTTATAAAAAGCGTCATGCCTGAAATAAATCATCAGATTGATTATGCTTTAATAACCCACTTTCATGATGACCATATAGGTTTTCCCGGAAAATATAACACATTGTCCAGCAACGGAAAATATCGTTTAACCGGAATTACAGAAGTCGGAGAATCAATTGTAATAAAAAAGCTATTAGATCGTGGATGGCCAGACTACAACTATCCACGAAAGCTAAATAATGAAATGGTAGAAAATTATCGGAATTTTATTTCATATAAACAGACAACAACTGGCTTGAAAATTGAAAAATTCCAGCCGGGTGTTAAAAATCAAATAAAGCTGTTAAGAGATTATAAAAAATATAACTCCACTTTTTCAATCAGAAACATAGTTGGAAGTGGTATTTTATGGACAGGCGAAGGAAGCAATGTATATTCTTTATTCCCGGATAGCATACCGGCTAAGATTACAGACCAACTTCTGGAAAACGCATGCAGCAACGCTATCAAAATAAACTATGGGAAATTTAATTATTTCAATGGAGGAGACATAGAGGGTATCGTGATGCCTGGAATTCCTGATTGGCTGGATGTTGAAACACCTGTTTCAAAAGTTATAGGAAAAATTGATGTTGCGGTAATGGATCATCATGGCTATAAGAATTCGGAAAATGATGTTTTTTTGAGTAAAGCAAATCAGGAAGTATATATCGTTCCCGCGTGGGCATCAGTTCATCCTGATTCAGTTGTTTTAAAAAGGGTTATAGCAGAAAACACGCGTTCTATCCCTCCTTATGTATTTTCCACTTCTTTATTAAAGGAAAACAAGGAAATGAATAAAAATTTATGGCCCAAAGTAACGTCTAAAGAAGGACATATTTTAATACGTGTTGAACCGGGAGGAAAGATATTTAATGTATTTATACTTGACGATCACGATATATCACATCCGGTCAAGGCAAAATATGGGCCTTTCGTTTTGGGAGTGTAATCTAAACTGTGTGAGTTGTTAATTTCATTATATTTATAAGGTTAGTAAAACGGAGAAAGGTACTGCTTGAGAACGCCTTAATCTTCTTTACATTAGTGTATGAAAGGCCGGTATAACAACAAAAATATCACGCACACGTTCTACCGTGATATGTAGGTTAATGTGTATGTTATAGAGATGTTGACCACCTGCTTCCGGGACAAACTGACCAGGCAATTAGCCGGATGGCCTTGATCCGTAAATTCGGCAAACTATCATGTTTTTGATCAGGTCCTTAATGGAATTGTTGTTAAACGAGGATATTGAAGCCGCGACTTTCGAGCGGTAAAAATAGAAGCAGAACGCGGGATAACGGTGCTGGAAAGTAAGATAAGCGAGTTACATAGCAATAATATTAGCGTTGGTGAGATAGAAGAAACATTTGATTCAGCTCTTATTAATCTCACATCCATTAATAAGATATATTGCGAATCAGATCATTATGGCAAGAGGAAATTAATTAGTTCGATATACCCTGAAAAATTCACTTTTGAGGAATTGAAAGTTCGAACCGCTAAACAGGAAGAGATTTTTAAATTTATTTACTTGATTACAAAAAGTTAAGTACAAATAAAAATGGGACAAATGATAAATTTTATCGCTTGTCCCAATAGGTGATCCCGCTGGGATTATTTTTTAAAGCAGTATTCCTCTATTTATCAATGAGTTAGAACGAACCAAATCTGGTAGGTAACCGAAAAGGTCACCGATTACTTTGTACTAACTTGTACTTGTTTGATGTTGTTTAAAGAACTAAAATTAACGCACACAAAGATACAATTTAATAAGATAACTTATAAATCGGTGAATCTATTTAGTGGATTTTAGTAAACTGGTTGTCAAAACATACGTTCGGGGCAGTCGTTTCTGAATATTACCAGCATGTAAGAATACAAGAGGCCGCAAGACTGCTATATTTGTATATAATAAAATGATCGCAAGTGCAAGAAACAAGAGGGCTGCTAGATAAGTTTAAACATCACGATAAACTAACGATCGCGGTTAACGACAATTGCAAGATCGCTTTACCTGCTGATCTACTACGGAAGTTTCAACGCCCGCACAAGCTATCCTACTATTATTTTGTATTTGTTTATCAGGGTACAAGTTCTTACCAAGTAGATTTAAAAGACATCACCATTGCAGATGGACAAGTGCTTTTTGGCTTGCCGAATCAAATTTTCAGCAATTATCCGAAGAACGAAGATGAAAGATCTTTTAAAGTCAGTTTTGATGAGAACACATTAGCACTTCTTCCGAATACCTATCCTTTTTTGATTGATCCATATAATTCAAACACGATAACCTTTGATCCGGTGTCAAAAAAACGGATTAAAACTGTTTTCTCCATCCTGTTTGATTTGCTTCATTCTTCTGCAAAACAACAGCATGTGGAAGTAATTATTGCGCATTTGAACACGCTATTAACGGAGCTTAACAGTGCTTATTTTCAGCAGCAAGGAAATGATGACACCTTTACCAATATTAAAATGTCAAAATATATTGCATTTAAACTTGCTGTAGAAACGCATTTAACCGATCAGCATGATGTACACACTATTGCTGAAAAATTGGCAATGACCACCACCAGCCTTTATGGTGTTGTAAAAGAGTTTTCAGGCATATCGCCAAAAGAATGGATGACCAACCGCCTTATGCAGGAAGCTCAGCGAAAGCTACAATACTCCAACCTTTCGGTAAAGGAACTCGCTTACGAGTTGGGCTTTAATGACCCCGGTTATTTTTCACGTGCCTTCAAAAAAAGCACAGGTAAGAGTGTAAGCAGTTACCTGGCAGCGCTAAATGATTTGTCCCATAATTAATAAGATTTGTCCCTTCCTGCTCTTTTTTCAACGACTACTTTTGCTATCATTAATTTAAAAAACAAAACAAGATGAAGTCAGCATTAGTAACAGGAGCCAACAAAGGTATTGGCTTCGAAGTAGCAAGATTACTTGCCCAAAAAGGATTCTTCGTTTATTTAGGCAGCCGCAGTTTAGAGAGCGGATTGTCCGAAGTGCAAAAGCTTAAAGCTGACGGGATCAGCGGAGTTGAAGCCGTACAGTTGGATGTCACCGATTCAGAATCTGTTGATGCTGCCCGTGTTTTAATAGGACAAAAAACAGAAGTCCTCGATTTATTAGTTAACAATGCAGGCATTTCCGGAGGATTTGAGCAGTCGGCACTCACCTCATCAATTGACCAATTTAAGTCAGTGTATGATACCAATGTTTTTGGCGTAGTAAGGGTTACTCAGGCATTTATCGATCTGCTAAAAAAATCCCCTGAACCACGCATAGTAAATGTTAGTACGACCATGGCTTCGCTAACCTTGGCTGCCGATCTGACTAATCCCACTAAGCTTGTTGTTTATCAATCGTCAAAAACGGCTTTAAACATGTACACAGTGAATCTGGCTTACGAGCTTCGCGATACTGCATTTAAAGTTAATGCTGTTTGTCCGGGTTATACTCAAACCGATTTTACAGGCCATCAAGGTACAAGCACAGTTGAACAGGCCGGACAACGGATCGTTAAACACGCGATAGTTGATCAGGATGGGCCAACAGGTCAATTTTTCAGCGAAGAATATTTCCCTGAATCAAACTGTCCGTGGTAAAAAAGGAACCCACAAGTACGATTTCGTACCTGTAGGTTTTAGAAACTTATGCTCCAATATCAATTTGTCGCGCGAGCCAATTCCAGGCGAGGTAAGGTTCTTGGTAATTTAAAAGCCTTCAAAGTCATTGACTTTGAAGGCTTTTAAACGAAATTGATACTTTGATCTGTGATCCCGCTGGGATTCGAACCCAGGACCCCAACATTAAAAGTGTTATGCTCTACCTGCTGAGCTACGGAATCAAATTTAAAAAACGTTTAACCGTTTTTTAAAGTGGTGCAAATATAGAAGTTTACCATATTGGCTGCAACCCATAATTTAAATTATTTTTACAGGATTTGTAAAAGCGTTATTATCAAGCTAATGATTTTTAAATACGGCTATCAAACCACGATCACCCGCTAACAAGACCAAATTTCCGTTTTTTGCTTTTTGGCAAACATTAAAGCTCCTTATGTCTATCTGCTTCCAGTTTTTACCGCCATCAATGGTAATGTTTGTGCCAGACGTGCCGGTAGAAAGGAAAATATTCCCTTTAAGATAAGTAATGCCGGATTGATAACCAGCAGGGTTATGTTGTGCCGGCCGAAAATCCTTGTTCCTGCTTTTGAAATCTGCATAACAGGCGACAGAATCTACCGCTTTGTTGTTGGCATAGTCACCTCCAACAATTACTATATTGCCGTTCCCTAAAGCTATTGAAAATGCACCTTTGCTTGAATTGCCCTGATTGATGGGAAGAATAGCACCTGACCAGTTTAAACGACTTGGATCTGAAGTTATTAAGCGGCTATTACTGCCTCCGGTTACAAAACCGATGGATCCGTTTGCGCTGATACAGGTTCCGCTGGCAGCAAAAGCAGCTTCGCCAGGCAGCGCGGCAGGTGCATTAGGCAAAGGCTTCCAGTTCTTACCGCTATCTTTGGTTTCCAGCAGTAAAAACTTACTATTGATCGGGTCCCCTAAAACATAACCGGTCTTAAGGTCAGAAAAAGCCATGGCGTCTAAGAAATATGCTTTATCGTCATTTCGGTAAACCACTTTCCAGCTGAGGCCACCATCTGCTGTTTTCAAAATCAAGGCTGGCGCTCCCGAACTCATGATAATCGCTTCTTTAGCAGAAAAAGCTTCTATATCCCTAAAATCACTCTGCTCAAAACCTTTTACCTGCTGCCAGTTCCAGGTTTTACAGCCATTGGTAGTTTTAGCTACATGCCCTTTGCTGCCGCTAATCCAGGCCACTTTATTATCTACAACTGATAATCCACGAATGCTGCAGGACTGATTGTGTCCTAAAATTTTAACAACCTGACCAAAAAGAAATTGTGCGGTAAACAGCAGATAAAAAATTAGAACATACTTTTTTGTCATATTGATTTTAAAAAAGGTAGCGGATAATTGATAATTTTCACATCGGTTTAAGTTAAACTGCTATATTTGCATCCTCAAAAACAATAGATAATATCAACTTTGTATGTTTAAAGATAGGTAATGCTGTTTAAAATCTACAGATTATTATCATCAAAGCCCATGTGGCGAAATTGGTAAACGTTGCGGTCTCAGAAGCCGTTGAGAATTGTCTCTTGAGAGTTCGAGTCTCTCCGTGGGCACCAAACACTTCTTTTACAGTGTGTTTTTTCTTCTTATTAAACACACTGTAATTTCCCCTGATGGTTTTTCTGCATAACGCATTTATTTTTTAGTGCTAAAAGAAGCATTAGGCCTTAATTTCTTTTTGATCTATTTTAATATTTACTGCACAATAACTTTAACTTTTCCTTAACATTTTCGTTTAACAACAAACTTAAATTTGTAGCACAATGAATTTGTTGAAACAACAATTGGACACCAGCAGCAAAGCCAATAATTATTATTGGGTTGCCGTTTGCGCAGGGTTGTTGTTTGTATTACTGTCTGCAATTTACCTGGCCTGATTTTTAACTGCTAAAATAACTTCTGCTAATTATCTGCGCTGCCCTTTCGACTGGAAGGGGAAACCTTCTTTAAACAGTACAAATTATGTTGCTTTGAAGAAGGTTCCTCCTCTCGTTGGGATGACAGGGCAACATGCTTCTTTTATCGGCATAAAATAGGTAAGTGCTTGTTTTAAATTCAAACAGCTTTTGCAAAAACCTGTTACGTGTATAATTAAATCAAAAAAACATGGATAGCATCAACGCAAATCAGGAAGAAGACAATTTTAAAAGCCTTACCGGCGCAGCAGCATTAAAAAAGATGAAAGAAATCGCAGAGGAAACGAAAACCTGCTTTTTCTGTACGAATATCAAAACAGGTTTACCAATGTCTGTTAGGCCAATGTCGGTACAAAAGGTTGATGATTCGGGCTGTTTGTGGTTTTTAAGCAGTAACGACAGCCACAAAGATGCCGAAATCCACCATGACGACCATGTGCATTTGCTTTTCCAGGAAAGCCACTACTCTGGATTTTTAAATATTTATGGCGAGGCTTTTATCAGTGCAGACAAAGCTAAAATTAAAGAACTATGGGAACCGATCCTGAAAGCTTGGTTTACAGAAGGCGAGGACGACCCAAGGATCAGCGTAATCAAAGTAGTCCCATCAGAAGTATATTACTGGGACAACAAACACGGTAATGCCATTGCTTTTTTAAAACAGGCAGCATCCGCAGTTGTAGGCAAAACCTTTGATGATTCTGTTGAAGGCAAGCTTGATATTTAATGCCATAAAAACAGAATTAATTCAATAACCACAACTATTTTTGATCGTATAAAGCTTTGTTCAACTTCTTTAAGCAAAGCTTTATACGTTTTTATGCACCTTGTTTCCCTCATCACCGTAAATTACAACCAGCCTGAAGTTACCGAAGCTTTATTGCAATCGGTCATCACAAAAAACGATTATCCCGAAATCGAAATGATTGTGGTGGACAACGGAAGTGAACAAAACCCGGTTGAGGCCTGGAAAAAGAAATTTCCGTGGGTAAAGTTTGTCCGTTCAGAAAAAAACCTGGGTTTTGCCGCCGGAAATAACTTAGGCATCCGCGAAGCAAATGGCGATTACCTTTTCCTGCTCAACAACGATACCGAAATCACGCCCGGATCAATCGCACGTTTGGCGCATCAGTTGGAGCAAAATCCGCAAATTGGCATCATCTCACCTAAAATAAAATATTTTGATCAGCCGGACACGCTACAATACGCCGGTTTTACCAACATGAATTATTACAGTGCCCGTAACCATTGCATCGGACAGTTTGAAAAAGACAATGGCCAGTACGACCATTTAACCGGTAAGACAGGTTTTGCACATGGCGCTGCCATGATGGTGCGTAAATGTGCTTTAAAAAAAGCCGGATTAATGCCTGAGCAGTTCTTTTTGTATTATGAAGAGTTGGACTGGTGCGATCATTTTAAACGTATAGGTTACGAGATCTGGGTGGATATGCAAGCCGTTATTTACCACAAAGAGTCGGTTTCGGTAGGTAAAAACAGTATGCTCAAAACCTATTTTATGAACCGCAACCGCATGTTGTATATCCGCAGGAACGCGCCTTTTTATAAACGCATTATTTTTTACCTGCATTTTCTGCTGCTGGTAACGCCACGCAATATGATTTCTTATTTAAGGGGGAAAAACACAGCATATATCGGCATCATGTTCCGTTCCATCTGGTGGAACCTTACCAACCAAACCAGCAGCCGTTACTTAGGTTATCCAATAGAAATGGAATGATCTTATTTTTCTGGTTTAGCCTGTTCCTGATCTTTTACGCATTTATTGGCTACGGACTGGTTTTATTCGTTTTGGTAAAGCTGCGCCGATTTTTTATGGGTAAAAGAAGCATCGGCACAGAATCGGAAACTACCCTGCCAACCTGCACTTTAATTGTTGCCGCTTATGACGAAGAAGCTTTTATCGAGGAAAAGATAAAAAACACGCTGGCCTTAAATTATCCTAAAGACAAGATCAGCTTTTTGTTTATTACCGATGGTTCTACGGATTATACGCCAAAAATCATCAGCGGTTATCCAATCATTAAATTGATGCACTCTTTAAACAGGCGCGGTAAAATTGCAGCCGTGCAGCGTGCCATAGCAAAAGTAACAACCGAAGTGATGGTTTTTACAGATGCCAATACTTTTTTAAATCCTGATGCGCTGATCAAACTTTGCCGCCATTATGCCGACCCGAAAGTGGGCGCCGTAGCCGGGGAAAAACGCGTTCATATTGATGCAACATCCGATGCAACGGCAGGAGAGGGCTTTTACTGGAAGTATGAATCGAAGTTAAAAGAATGGGATTCTGAACTGAACACGGTTGTTGGCGCCGCCGGCGAATTGTTCAGTATAAAAACAGCATTGTATCAATCCGTTCATCCCAAAAGTATCATTGATGATTTTATGATCTCGATGCTGATTGCCAGAAAAGGTTACCGCATTGTTTACGAACCGGAAGCTTATGCCACAGAAACTTCATCGGCAAACATCAAAGAAGAAATGAAACGCAAGATCAGGATTGCGGCCGGCGGTTTGCAATCCATCATCTGGCTGAAAAGTTTATTGCTGCCTTTTAAACAACCCTTATTATCCTTTCAATATATTAGTCACCGCGTTTTACGGTGGACGGTTGTTCCCTTCCTGATGATTGCCGCTTTTATTTTAAATATCGTTATCGTTGCGCAAACACACCTGCTGATTTATCAATTGATCTTAGCTGCACAAGTTTTGTTTTACACTTTGGCTTTATTAGGCTGGCTACTGGAAAAACAGCAGGTAAGGGTCAAAGCTTTGTTTATCCCTTATTATTTTGGGGTGATGAACTATGCGGTAATAGCCGGTATTTTCAGGTATTTATTTGGGGAACAAAGTGCGGCTTGGGAAAAATCGAAACGGAAATAAGGTTTGTTCTTGTAATTTTACTTCTTAGCTAAAGCAGTCCAGTCCTCAATTATGATGTTGTCAAGCCTGTTTAGATGGGAAACATTATTGGTTACCATGATCATATCATTTGAAATAGCAGTAGCACCAATTAAAATATCAAAATCATCAAGCATTAGCCCTTGTTTTCTAAGTTTGGCTTTTTCTTTAGCATAAACATTTAATGAATTATAGATAGGAACAATTGCAAACTTAGGAATAAATGCTTCTACAATTACCCGCATAGTTTCAATCGTATTACTATTTTCTATGCCATACTTTAATTCAGCAACTGTCATCTCTGAGATAAAACAATTTTGTTCTCCTACTTCAGCTATCTTTTTATTAAGTTCATATTGTCCTTTTATAAAAAAGATACAAATGTTGGAGTCAAGCAAATATTTTTTCAAAGTGGTTCTGTATTTCTGTTAAATATTCTTGATGCCCTCAGTTCAGCAATAATTTCTTCGGCAGTTTCGTCAGATTGATACGCACCAAAAAGGGATTCTAAAGTTGTTTCAGGAACTGTTTCTTTTTCTTTTAAAGATTGCGAAAGCTTAGAGATCAAATCAAGTTTATTATCAGAATTAAGATCTTTTAAAAACTCATAATAATAGTCTGCAAGGCTTCTATGTTGAGTGGATGAAATCATAATGTTGTGTTTTATCAAATTTAATACTTTTAGTCAAAATATACTGTAGTAGCTACTGGAAAGCAATCTAAAATGTTGCACAATACTTCTTTTACCACCTAAAAACCATCATTCAACCTTTAAAACCTTAAATTCCTTACCATTCAGCTTAAAACCTGTTCCGGCCGTTTTGCCTTTTAATTCCAAACCCATCGGTGAATTTACAGAAATAGCGTAATACCGTTTTCCGTCAACAAACAACACACCTGAACCAACAACAAGGTAAAAGCTTCCCTGATCCGTTTCAACCAAACTTCCGGCTTGTGCTATCATGTGTTTTGTATCAGGATTGACCTGCTGCAACTGTGCCTGCAATTTCCGTGCTTCCAGCAACTGGCGCGAGTTGAGGTCGATCTCCTGCTGCATCATGGCGCGGCCGGTCTCATATTTATCGCCTGCGCTGCTTTTGGTATCGTTTTCTGAAGCTTTCCGTGCTTCGGCAATAGCCGTTTCTGCATCGTTGATGCGTTGCCTGATTTGTTCGGACACAATTTGGTAAAGCTGTTGTTTGATTTCTAAAAGAATAAATTTGATAAGGATTGTAAAGATGATCAAATCTTACGATTAAAACATTTCCCCGGTTCAGAAGTTAATTTTATACCGATAAAAGAAGCATCATCATGAAAACAAAACCATTGGATAATACTGCAACACCAGATCCGGAAATTACACCGGAACAAACGCCTGCGGAAAACCCAACACCGGAAATACCAAGGGAAGACCCGATGCCTTTGCCTTATCCTGTTCCAGAAAAATTTCCGGCAGAAAATCCAGGTTTTCCTGCCAGTCCGGAGTTTCCAAATAATCCTGTTCCCTCAGAAATACAACGGTTCTAACAAAATCCAACCTGCACAAAAAAAGCGGTCAGGATTTGTTGACCGCTTATTTTTATGTCCTAAAAGAAGCATTACCAGCCCGGAGCAAAGGTTAAACCAAACACTGGTTTTTGTACATCTGTCCGTTGGAAAGGTATGGCCAGATAAGGCTCCAGCACAAAATAGCCAAATAAATTTACGCGTAAAGAAATACCGGTTGACATAGCCGGAACCCGGTTGTATCCGCTGGGGTAAACCAACTGGCCAAAACGGCTGTAAACCGGATTCCCGCTTGCATCTGTTAAATATTGGTTAGCATCAGGTTCTTTTTTGAAAGATATTTTATCTCCCGCATTCCAGGCCAAGCCGGCATCAAAGAAGAAGTTCAGTTCGGAAAACAGGAATTTTGATTTGATCTGCGATAGTCTTTCCGGTCCGGTAAATGGTAATCTCACTTCAAAATTCACAACCGCATTCCGGCTGCCTTGTAATTGGTCGATCGTAAAATTACCTTTGTTCCTAGAGTTATTGTTGTAAAAACTGGTGGCTTCGTAACCTCTGATAAGATAAGGATAACCGATAAATAATGGATACAAAGCTTCACTGCTGTTGCCAAAACGGCCGTAACCATAAATACGTCCGGCAAAAGTAACTGGTTTGGTGCGCACGTATTTCCGCAAGTCGATAGTCGGTGCCAGAAACTTATAAGTACCTACGTTTCCTTCAATACCAATTCGGTAGCGGTAACCGGCCAAAGGCGAGGCAACCCCGAAATAGGAATTGTCCCCAACCAATGCCGTGTTTAGTTGGAACAGGGAAAATGGCATCAAATCATAACCTGTTTCGTTTCGGTACTGCTCACGTGAGATTTTATTGTGTTCGCTATACAATCCGGTAGTTGGCGTGATAAAATTGTTTACCGTGGTATAATTGTAATAAGTACTATAGCGGTCAACCCGGTAATAATATTCAGAAGCACCGGCGCCAAATTCAATCCGGGTTACTTTTGAAAAAGGATAGGAGGTGAAAACCTGTAAAGCATCTTGAAAAGTCCTGGTAATATCATAACGCGATTGGTAAACGCTGGTTGGCTTGTTGTTTTGAGTGATGGTAGTTAAACCTTCCTGATAAGTAGCGTATTGATAAGGAATATGGGAAACACCAACACCAAAATTCCACCTGCCTTGCTGGCTGATATAAGCTACTTGTCCCCCAAAATCATAGATCTGTCCGTTTACTGCTGCTCCAACATAAATCTGGTTTCGGCCAACAATATCGCTGAACAAGCCTTGAATACCGCTGGACAAACCTGCGCCAAACCGGCTAACACCTGCACCAACACCGCTGCTGGCCAGGTAGTCCAGCTTAAACTGCGGCCGGAAAGGAATATTATGGATAGAATCAACCGGGATTTTCTGATAAGCCAGAAAGTTGTTCAGGTTGGTATTGATTAAATCAACGCCAACGGATTTTGGCGGCGGAAGCAAAGCAGCATCAAAGTTGAGGGCTTGGTTTTCTACCGCTGTTGGTTTAAAATCAGCAACTTTAGCATTGTAAATGGTGTATTTCTGGGCGCGGTAATACGAGTAAACCACATCATTGTTGGCCGATAAACTAAGGGCAGGGGAAAACTCGGTAATACCGGAAATTCCGGTGAACAGATCAGTTAACTGTTCAGTATTTTCATTTCCTAAATTGTAACGGTACATGTTGCGGAAACCATCGCGGTTACTTAAAAAGTAGATGGACTTATCATCCGCAGAAAAAGCCGGATTAAGATTGTTGGCCCCGTTAAAAACCCTGATATCAGTAGTGGTTTTGGTAGCCAGATCATAAATGGCGAGGTTAAACGGAATGGTTTGCGCTAAAGACTGATCGTAAGTGGTACGGTCGCTGCTGAAAACAATTTTTTTACCATCATGAGAAAAGCTGGGCTGGTAATCGGTGTACTTGTCATTGGTCAGTTGTGTGACTGTTTTTGAAGGAATATGATACAGGTACAGATCACTTTGTCCTTCTGCCAGCGCATTAAAAACTATGTCGTTTCCATTTGGCGACCAGGTTAAATTACTGAATTGCTTTGCTTTTCCCATCGAAGATTCCTGCAAAACGCGCCCGCTGTTCACATCTACAATAATGAGTTTATTGCGGCCTTCGTTAAAAACACTAAAAGCAAAACGTTTTCCGTCGGGCGACCACGCCCCGGCAGATTCGATAAAGTTAAACTCATCAATATGCGTATTGGAAACCTTGCTGGTCAGCTTTCGCAAAATGTGGCCTGTCTTGGCATCAGCCAGAAAAAGATCAATAGTGAACAGGTTTTTTTCTGAAAGAAAAGCAATGTATTTGCCATCGGGACTGATAGCGGGCGCCACATTCATTTTGCCGCTGTTTTTGTCATCGATGATTTTCAGTCCGACAGGAACTTGTAAAGTGTCTTTTAAATAAGGTTTATAAGTTGCTTCAATCGAATTTTTCCATAAACTTGACAAGGTTTTTTCATCATAACCAAAAGTTCTGCGGATACCATAATCCAAACCAAAACGTGCTGTGTTTTTGAAAAAAGGCACAATTACGGTATCACCATAAGTAGAACCCATGAATGACCAGAAAGCCTCGCCGTAACGGTAAGGGAAGTATTTGCTGCTGGTAGTTAAATCTTTAAGGCTCGGAATATCTTTGTTGAGGTAAGCATCGCGCATCCACATTGCCGTGTAAGCATCTTTTTTGCCCAGCGAAAGATACTCGGCCATACCTTCGATCATCCATAAAGGAAGGTTATTTAAGTTGCCTATATCCCCCCGGTCCTGATTATTGTCTAATAAAAGATGATACTGGAAAGCGTGTACCAACTCGTGTCCGATTACGTGCCGGGTAGTCTGGTTCGTTTCCATCAAAGGCATTACCACACGGTTTTTTAGGCCTTCGGTAACACCGCCTGTACCTACGCCAATCTCTCCCTGGATAGCAGTTGTTTGCTCGAAATCAGGATGATCATTATATAAGATAATAGGGTTTGCTTTTTTAAAAGTATCCTGAAAAACCTGTTGATGGATAGTGTACCATAGTTCGGTTTCCTGAGCGAAGCGCTTAATTACGCTGTCGTTTTTAAGGTAATAATAAATCTGGAAGTGGGGTGTTTGATAGACCTTGAATTTCAGGTTCTTGTAGCGGACTTTATTTTGTCCGAAATATTGTGCATACGTATTTTCCTGCATTAAAAACAGTATTGCAAAAATGAAGGTAAGCGTATATAACAGTTTTTTGAAAGCGTAAATGACTGAGTTGATTTTTTCCATACTTATTTATGGTGATGCTTTTTCTATGATACTTTTATTTGTGTTGAATACAACGCGTATTTAGACAATTTATTAAAACATAAGTTCAAATAATAAATAATTATTGTGGTTCTATGTCGGGCAAGGTTATAGAAGTGGTATCTATAGGTGCTGCTATGCTGTCTGTCCGCGTAGTGTCTGCTTTAATTCTTGGTGTGGGGCAATCATAAGTTTTGGTGATCTTGCTCCAGGGCTTAGGGAACGGGCCCCGCTTGTAACCGGATTTCGGATCGTCATAAACCTTCTCCATAAACAAACCAAAAATAGGCAGCGCAGTACGGGAACCTTCGCCGGTTTGTGAAGTTTTAAAATGTACGCTCCTTTCATCGGCACCAACCCAAATACCGGTAACCAGGTCTTTGGTGATGCCCATATACCAGCCATCGGCATAACCGGATGAAGTGCCCGTTTTGCCGCCGATCTGGTTGTTGCCGCTCTTCCATAAGTCGTTGTATTCCCACAAAGCCTGGGATGTGCCTCCCGGTTCGTCCATCCCTCCCCGAAACATGTATAGCATCAGCCAGGCTGTTTCTTCACTTAAAACCGGTGTGTTTTTAGCTTTAAATTCAGCCAGGACATTACCATTGTTATCGGTGATCTTTGCCACCAGGACCGGATCGATTCGGTTTCCTTTGTTCAAAAAAGTACTGTAAGCCCGCACCATTTCGTAAACAGAAACATCATTGGAACCCAAAGAAACCGATGGGACTGATTCCAAATGACTTTCGATACCGCATTTGTGTGCATATTCCACTACTTTATCCCAGCCTACTTTTTCGGTAACCTGAGCGGTAATGGAATTAACCGATTTTCCCATAGCCCAGCGTAAACTCATTTCATTGTAGGAAAAATGAAAGTCAGCATTATTGGGTTGCCAAATATCCTGTTTGCCCAGATTGTTAATGTATTTAATCGAGACAGGTTTGTCTGTAAACTTATCGCAAGGCGTTAAACCGTTGTCAATAGCTGCACAGTAAGCAAAAGGTTTAAAGGTAGAACCGGCCTGGCGTTTGGCCTGGTTTACATGGTCGTATTTAAAATATTGGTGGTTGATGCCGCCAACCCAAACTTTTATTTTTCCTGTGGAGGGTTCAATCGTCATGATGCCGGTATTTAACAATCGGGCGTAATATTTAATGGAATCGAAGGTAGAAAAAGTAGTGTCCTGGTCGCCTTTCCAGGTGAAAACCTGCATCCTTTTTTTCCGGTTAAAATAAGCATCCACTGAATCCTGATTGTTTTTAAACTTTTTTTCCAGCAGGTTATAGATCGGTAAACGCTGCACGGCTTTCTGCGGAAAGTCTATAATCTCTTTTCCGTCTAAAGTGCGCCAGGGGTTTTCTTTTCCCCAAACACCTTCAAAACGTTTTTGCAGGGCTTTCATTTTTTCGGCAACTGCCTCTTCCGCATATTGTTGCAGGCGCGAATCAATGGTGGTGTAAATTTTCAGTCCGTCGCGGTAGAGATCGTAATCGTTGTCATTGCACCATTTTTCCAGCCATTTATCCACTGCTGCACGAATGTAAGAATCCCCCTGCGATTCATTTTCAACATAACTTAAATCTAATTTAATCGGAGTGCTGCTGTAACTGTTAAACTCATCTTTGGTAATGAAGCCGTATTTTTCCATCTGCGAGAGCACAACATTGCGTCTTTCCTTAGATTTTTCCGGATTTTTAATTGGGTTATAAGTTGAAGTCGCTTTTAGCATGCCAATTAAGGTAGCTGCTTCTGCCGGGTTAACCCGGTCGGGGTTTTTGTCGAAGTATTTAAGCGATGCTGTTTTTATGCCGAAAGAATTGTTGCCGAAAGGGACTGTGTTAAAGTACAAAGTCAGGATTTCATTCTTGTTGTAAACCCGCTCAATCTGAAAGGCCGTTAACCATTCTTTAAATTTATAAGCGATGGTCCGTAAAACCGGCACATGCGAAATTGGGCCCTGGTATTTCTTTTTTCGCGTTTGAAAAAGGTTTTTGGCGAGTTGCTGCGTAATGGTACTGGCACCACGACGTTCGCCGGTTGCCGTAGAAACCATACTGCTGAACAAACCATAAAAATCCACGCCGCCGTGCTGGTAAAAACGCGCATCTTCTGTTACTACCAAAGCATGGATGAGGTTAGGCGAAATCTTTTGAAAATCAACCGGCGAACGGTTTTCCTTGTAATAACGGCCGATCAGCTTTCCATCAGCCGTGTAAACATCGGAAGCGAGGGACATAGTAGGATTTTTAATGTCATTCGTATCGGGAGAGTAACCAAACAGCCATAAAAAGTTTAGCTCGACAGCACAAAAAAGAATAATAATGAAATATACCAGGTAAACGAAGTATCGCAGAACCGGATTTTTTAAGCGTAGAAACATATATAAACAAACGTGTTCGAGGTGTACAAACGTAAGCAATTAACCTAAATTACCGTCTTTGGTGTTATTTGATATTGATCTTTATCATAGTCAGGGTTTTATTTTGTCAATCACGTTGGTTTTAACCGGCAACACTGCTTTTACATCATCTTTGATCTTGCTAAAAGTACCCGTTACTACTTTGCTGAAAATGCTGTTTTTAGCAGCTATAAGTTTGATTGTTGTGCTGCTGCTGATATTTATTGGGCTGGTGTACAATTTTGATTGAGGTGTTGGCGTACTGCCGTCCAAGGTATAATAAATTTTCACACTATCTTGTGACGAAGCTGCCGAAATTGTGATGGGTTTGGTAAAGGTTTTGGAAGGCGCAATCAAATACGGATTCACGGTAATCAGATGATCTGAAATAACGGAAACCGGTTTTTCCAGGTCTTGCATGTACAATTTGTTGGGCAACTTGCCGATAAAAACGTCCCAGTCGCCGCCATTGGCAATATTTTCATAGGATAAAAACAGCTTGTTGTAAGGCTTTTTGTTGAGCTGCATCCCTTGTAAATAAAAACTGTTGGTGGCATTTCCGGAAGAATTGATAATGAACTTCTTCCCGTTCTCCAGATTGATGGTTGCTTTATCAAAGACCGGGATACCGATCTGAAAGTTGTTTTGCCCCGGCGCTATATTGTAAAAACCTAAAGCATTCATCACGTACCAGGCGCTCATCTGTCCGCAATCTTCGTTTCCGGCCAAACCATCCGGCGCGGCTTTGTACATCGTGTTCATGATCTTGTTTAAATAATACTGTGTTTTATAAGGGTCATCGGTAAAGTTATACAGATAAGCAATATGATGGCTGGGTTCATTGCCATGAACATACTGACCAATTGTACCGGTAATGTCCGGCAAGCTTCTGCCCGTCATTATAGAACTTGCCGAAAACAATGCATCCAGTTTATTCTCCAGGTTTTCTTTTCCGCCTGTCATCGTCATCAATCCATTTACGTCCTGCGGCATAAAAAAAGAGAACTGCCAGGCATTGCCTTCGGTAAAATTATTGTCAACGTCCGAAGGTTTAAAAGGGGAGAGCCAGCCGCCGTTGTTTCGGGTTTGCACAAAACCGGTTTGATTGTTGTAAACGTTTTTCCAGTATTGTGCCCGCTGAATATATTCCGCATAATCCTGATCTTTTTTCAACATTTTGGCCATCTGGGCAATGCACCAGTCGTCATAAGCATATTCCAATGTCTTGGAAACCGATTCGTTTTCGTCTTCAGCCAATACCAAACCGTTTTTTCGGTAAGAACCCAAGCCAAACTGGTTTCGGTTTACCGCGTCTTTCATCATTTGAAACGCTTTTTCTGCATCAAAACCTCGCAAACCTTTGGCATAAGCATCCACGATGACCGGAATAGCATGATTGCCAATCATGCAGAAAGTTTCATTGGAAGCCAGAGGCCATATGGGCAATAAACCGCTTTGCTCGTTCATGGCCATAAAGCTCTTGATAAAATCCAAACTGCGTTTTTTATCGATTAAAAGAAGTAAAGGATCTTCCGCGCGATAAGTATCCCACAAAGAAAAAACGGTGTAATAATTAAAGCCTGCTGCTTTGTGGATTTGCTGATCCATGCCGCGATATTGCCCGTCAACATCATTATAAATATTGGGCGCGAGCATGCAGTGGTATAAAGCCGTGTAAAAAATGGTTTGTTTGATACGGGCGTAATCCGGCACTCTGGTTCTGGGTTGAGGCCTGCCGAAACCGCCGCCACTGTAACCCGTCATGTTTTGCTGCGGTTGAGGTTGTAAAACCGGTGCACCGCCTTCTACCTGGATTTTTGAAAGCTCTTTTTGCCACGTATCTTTTGCGGCCCGCATTATTTTTTTAAAGTCGAAATCAGGCACTTCGGCATCCAGGTTTTTCAATGCGCCTGCTGCGCCCACGGAAGATATTCCAACTTTTGCGATCACTTCTCCCGGATTATCAAACTGCACATACATTTTGATGTTTTTGCCCTGCAATTTCTTTTCACCGTCTTTCAACTGATCATCCGAAGCAATACCGTAACTTTTAAAGGGTTTGGAAAATTTGGCGTAGAAGTAAACAGATTGATCTTTCGCCCAGGAAGATGAGCGGCGGAAACCGCGGATCTCACGGTCATTGATCACTTCGATCCACGAATCCAATACTTTGTCGCGGTGCTGTAGGTCGATAATAATGTTGGCTTCCTTTGTGCTTGGAAAAGTGTAACGGTGCATCCCAACACGCAAAGTAGCAGTCAGCTCTGCGGTAATGTTGTATTTATCCAACTTCGTGCTGTAATACCCTGGCGAGGCTTCTTCGTTTTTTTTCTGGAAAGGAGAGCGGTAATCCTTGTTGTTCAATTGCGGTTTGCCGGTGGTGGGCATAAACAAAACATCGCAATAATCAGGAATGCCTGTTCCGCTGAGGTGCGTATGTGAAAAACCATAAACCAAAGAATCCGTAGTATAATAGCCCGAACAGCCGTCCCAGCCGTCCAGCCGTGTATCCGGACTTAACTGCACCATCCCAAAAGGCAAAACCGCGCCGGGATAAGTGTGGCCATGGCCGCCGGTGCCAATAAACGGATCGACTAATTTGGTGTAATCTATTTTTCTTTGTGCCGATGCTTCTTTTATCAGCATAAAAAATAGGGGCAAAAGAAGTATGGCTGGTTTCAAATATTTCATTTATTCGTGTTAAAAGAACTCAATTATAGCTTTGATTTTTTCTCCAGTTCCTGAAGTACCTGCAAATAACGGCATTTATCAGGTTTTCGTTTCGGCAAAGCAAAATCATCCTAAAAAATTGAAGTAAATGCAGGATTGATTCGATCAACCATTTAATCTTTTATAACTTACCTGCCTAAACTATGCACCGCAAACATTTCCTTTCATCGCTGTTGCCGACAGCTTTAACTTTGTCATCCTTAAAATATAGAGAAAGTCAGACAAGTTTTGAAAGACACGGACCGGTAAAAATTCCGCCTTATTTAAAAAGCGAAGATACCATTGGCATTACCTGCCCTGCCGGTTTTATTACTTTGGAAGAAATCCAACCAGCCGTTCAACTGATGCAAAGCTGGGGATTTAAGATTGAAACAGGAAAAACAGTGGATAAAAGAAGCTTTACCCTGGGCGGTACGGACGAGGAACGTACTGCCGATCTGCAAGACATGCTCGACAATCCAAATATCAAAGCCATCATGTGTGCCCGCGGTGGTTATGGTGCCGTGCGGATTATTGATGCTTTGGATTTTCACCAATTCAAGTCCAGTCCCAAATGGGTCATTGGTTTCAGCGATATCACCGTTTTGCACAATCACATCAACCGCAATTATCATATTGCAACTTTGCATAGTAAAATGTGCAACAGCTTTCCTAAGGATTGGAATTTGGCAGAACCAATCCAAACAGAAACAATTGAATCCATCAAAAAAGCTTTGATGGGAGAGGGGATGCTTTATATTTCTCCAGCTTCCGAATTTAACCGTTTTGGTAAAGTCAAAGGCGAATTGGTTGGCGGGAATTTGAATTTGATTGCAAGTTTGGCAGGAAGTAAATCAGACATCCAAACCAAAAATAAAATCTTGTTTTTAGAAGATACCGGCGAATACTTGTACAATATCGACCGTATGTTTTACAATTTAAAACGGAGCGGTAAGTTGGAACATTTAAGGGGATTACTGATCGGAAGTTTCAAACTAAAACCAGACGAACCTAATGAAGAATTTGGAAAAACCATATCCGAAATTGTACTCGAAAAAGTTAAGGAATACAATTATCCCCTTTGCTTTGATTTCCCGGTTGGCCATCAAAAAAACAACTTTGCTTTAAAATGCGGTGTAAAACATGAGTTGGATGTAGGTGAAATAGGAGGAAGGTTGGTTTCAGTTTGATGCAAATGCTTCTTTTATCACTTAAAAAAGGGTAAGATTTATCCAAGGATAAAACCTAAATATTAATTGGTTTTTTGTTATCACTTAAATTAGTTTTTTTTTTGAACAAAAATCCGAAAACAGAATTTTGTGTAGTCAAATAAGTATTTGCAAAAAAGTTTTGAGCTTCTTTTGAAACCGGTGTATATTTTAATTTGTTTTTCATCTTAAAAAATTCCACCATTCCAAGAATATTCCACCATGTGTATTTGAACTTGCCATTTTTGAGCATTTTAAGGTTGTTTACGATGACCCTAAATATATAATTCCATCTGTTAACAGAAAAATGTTTGTAAACAATACCTAACTCATGTTTAGTAACATAAACCCTAAACCTTTTTGTTGTTCTGTTAACAGCACTGGCCCTGTGTTGTACACTGCTGTTGGCAAAAAAACGTACATGATAACCAGCATTGATAACCCTCAACCCGTACTCCCACTCATTAACATACAGGAACATCCAATCTGCATAGCCACCTATTTTTTCATAAGTTTCACGCCTTAATATTGCCCCGCAACCTATAAAACCCACTATGTCCTGACCATCTTTCCAATTCCACATATTGCTGGTGTAAGGCCCGCTTACTACATTAAGCGCTAAAACGCCTACATCAGAATTTTTGTCCATGTAAACTAATGCCTCTTCTAATCCGGATTCAATATGGCTATCATCATCAATGATAATAAAATACTCGCCTTTAGCTTTTTCAAAACCTAGGTTCCACGCCGGCGCACCGGTATTTACCTTGTTTTCAATTAATATTACATCCGGATAAGTTGATTTTATCGCGGCAGCACTTCCGTCTGTAGATGCGTTGTCCACTATAACAATTTCATAATCAGCCTGATTGTTTTTTGTCAGTTCTTTAGAGTAGGCTATTGTTAATAGAATTTCATTCTTTCTATTATAATTTACTATTACAAAGGAAGCTTTCATTAATAATTTTAATTATATTATTTTTAAAAATGGCTTGGTTGAAGGAGACATTTTAGTGTAAAAGTTTTGTATCTCTACATTAACAGGGGTATGATTTAAATTTTTTCTGAGTTTAATAAACTCATCCAATCCTTCGTAATACCAGGGAATAGATCCAACACCATGTTTGAAAATGTATTTCCAATTGTTTAAAAATACTCTGGTCAAGTAAAGGTTTCTGTCTTTTTTCTGAAAATATTTATAAACTATGCCTAGTTCATTTCTAAAAGATAATGTAATAACCCTTTTTGAAGTTCTGTTTATGGCACTTGTACGGTGGGTAACATGGCAATCAGCAAAAAAAATGATTTTATAGCCAGCTTGCATAGTCCTTAATCCATATTCAAATTCGTTACTATATAAAAAAATCCAGTCTGCATAACCACCAATCTTGTCATATAATTCTTTTCGCACAATAGCACCACAGCCTATAAACCCGGGATATTCTGAAAGATTGTTCCAATGAGGGGTATTAAACATCCCTCCTGTAATATTTAAAGCAAGTACACCTATTTTTGGATGGTTATCTAAATATCGAAGCGCTTCCTCCAGGCCTGTATCTATTTGGATGTCATCATCCAAAACTATAAAGTATTCCCCTTTTGCCCTTGCAAAGCCAATGTTCCATGCTGGGGCACCAATATTTACTTTACTCTCAATTAAGGTAATGTCGGAATATTGATCTTTTATCGCATCTGCACTTCCATCTGTTGAAGCATTATCAACGATGATAATTTCATAATTCTCAGGGTCAAATTTTATAATGTCTTTAGTTTTAGAGATAGTTAGTAATATCTCGTCTTTTCTGTTGTAGTTTACTATTACAAAGGATGCTTTCATGCAATATTTAAATTATATAATTCTTAGAAATGGCCGTGTTGAGGGATAATATTGACTGTAGAAGTTTTGAACATCAATATTAACAGGCGTATGATTTAATTTTTTTCTGAGTTTGACAAACTCTTTCCAACCTTCATAATACCATGAAATAGATCTAATGCCATGCCTGAATATATATTTCCAATTGTGTAAAAATACCCTGGTTAAGTATAAAAGTCTGTCTTTTTTTTGAAAATATTTATAAACTATGCCTAGTTCATTTCTAAAAGATAATGTAATCAGCCTTTTTGAAGTTCTGTTTATGGCACTTGTACGGTGGGTAACATGGCAATCAGCAAAAAAAATGATTTTGTAGCCAGCTTGCATTGTCCGTATCCCATATTCAAATTCATTGGTATATAGAAAAATCCACTCTGCGTAACCACCAATCTTGTTGTATAGTTCTTTTCGTAAAATGGCACCACAGCCTATAAAACCTGCATATTCGGAAAGATTGTTCCAACCATTTGTCTGGAATGCGCCTCCGGTAATATTTAAAGCAAGTACACCAACGTTCGAATGCTTATCCAAATATAAAATTGCTTCCTCCAGGCCATCATCTACCTGGCTGTCATCATCTAGTATAATAAAATATTTTCCTTTTGCCTTTTCAAACCCGGTATTCCAGGCAGGCGCACCAATATTTACCTTATTTTCAATCAAGACTATATCGGGATATTGATTTTTTATAGCAGATGCACTCCCATCTGTAGAAGCATTATCAACGATGATGATTTCAAAATTTTCCTGATCATACTTTATAATGTCTTTGGTTTTAGAAATAGTAAGTAATATCTCGTCTTTTCGGTTATAGTTTACTATTACAAAGGATGCTTTCATATATAATTTTATGCTAACTTAAATAATAAATTTTAAAAAATGTAGTTTAGCGCAAAATACCATAAAAAATAATGTATATTTTTAAACCAAATTTACTTATTAAATTAGATACATTACTTTTAAAAGCAAATAAAGAATTTCCACATAATACTGCTTTTTCTTGAGATTTATGTAGTACTACCACACAGCATACTCTTAAACGCTCAATTTCTTTTTAACATACGTACGGGAAGGCACTTCAATGAGTTTATGAGTTAAATAGGAAAAGTAAATTAAAGATATTCCAAAAATTAAGTAAGATATTTCAGTCGAATACAAAAAATGAAATTTATTTAATTCATTATATACTGTCGCTTGCAAACTTATTATTATTGGATGTATTAAATAAAGTGAATATGAAATTTCTCCTAATATGTAAATATATTTCGAACTTAAGATTTTAGCAATAAATCCTTCATCTGTAGATAGCGATATTATTAAAACTGCAAATAGGAGAACAAGAAAAGTATCACTGTTTGGAACAAAAAGTAAAATCAATAATAGAAATACACAAGGAATTGTTGCAATATGATATAGTATAGAGTATTTCTCTTTATAAAATGAATAGACTTTAAAAAGGCTAATGCCGATTAAATATTCTGAAAAACAACGTAAAACAGAAGCAAGGCCTCTATATTTATCGAGAGGACCGTACGTATCCTTTAATAGTTGAATACTATTTAAAAAAATATTGAAATTTGAAGAAATAAATAACAGTGTAAAAAAGCTAAGTATAAAGCATACTATGATCCATAATACACCTTCGTATAAATAAGCCAGATAAAGTATAAAAGGAAACAATAAATATGCAAACGATTCTGCACTTAATGACCAGGAGGGGTCCAGTACATACTGAGCTTTGGTAAAAACCTGTATTAACGCAAGGTTCCATAAAAATGATCTTACATCGTGTAGCCTTAACAATAATACAAAAGCAATTAAAGTAATAATTAAATAAATTGGATAAACCCTGGTAAACCTTCGCTTCATAAAAAGCAAATAATTTTGTTTATTTATACCGCTTTCAAAAAGTTTTCTTGAAGACAATGTTATTACGAAACCACTCAAGATAAAAAACATATCCACTGACATGTATCCATGTTTTATAAAGACAGGAAAATGGAATTTTAAAAGTTCTATCTTGTCTTTTTTGAACGAAACCAATGATAAATTGCAACATATAGAGCTGCAACACCTCTCAAACCTGTTAAGGATTTAATTTCTTTTTTCATTGTAATAAGTTAGCTATAGTATGTACAACTAAATATTTATGTTAATGATATTCAATATGATAGTTGAAAAACAGATTTGTCTTCGCTCAAAACTATAGTAGTTGTTCTAATAAAAAACCCGGCAGGATAATTTTCTTGTCGGGTTTTTTAATCACTTAATTTAAAAAACTATTGTTTGGTTAGTTCAAATCCCCAGTCTTTCCCTTTATCCACGGCCGGAACCCCGCTGGCCATCCAAACCGGCATGGGTGCGCCTTTTAAATAGTGGTCGAAAAACTGCTGCTCGCGGATGGAAATGTCTTTTCGGTTTTGGCGCAGCACTAAATTATGCGCCTCGTTATTGTATTGCAGCAGCCAAACCGGTTTGTTTAAACGGCGTAAAGCGGTAAACATTTCTATGCCCTGATACCAGGGTACGGCACCATCGGCATCATTCGACATAATTACTACCGGTGTTTTTACTTTTGGTAACTGAAACAGCGGCGAGTTTTGGATGTATAAATTGGTATTGTCCCACAAATTGGCGCCGATGCGGCTTTGTCCTTTTTCGTACTGCCCCTCGCGGGTAATGCCGCTTTCCCAACGGATGCCGCCATAAGCGGAAGTCATGTTGGCAACCGGTGCGCCCGCCCAGGCAGCCGCATACATATTGGTTTGGGTAATGAGGAAAGCCACCTGATAACCGCCCCAACTTTGACCCTGGATACCAATATGCGCCGCATCTACCCAAGGATTTTTCTTTAAATTTTCCACACCGGAATTGATAAATTCAACGGCAGAAGCACCCGGCTGTCCTTTTTCATAACTGATATCCGGTGTAAAAACCAAGTAACCGTTGCTTACAAAAAACGAAATAGGCAGTCGAGAAGGCGTTGGCGCGGGCGGAACATAATTATACAAACCTTCCGAAAGCTTCTCGTAAAAATAAACCAGCATCGGATACTTCTTTTGCGGGTCAAAATTCTCAGGCTTGTACAAAATCCCTTTGGATGGGTAACCTTTTGGTGTTGTCCAGCTTACCAATTCTGCCGTTCCCCAGTTGTACTGGCTTTGCTGAGGGTTGATTGCACTTAGTTTTACTTCTTTTTTTAAATCAGATGAAACATACAAATCGGGCGAATGCTGATAATTTCCTTTGGTGTAAATGTACCCGTCGGCCTTCTTCGCTTTTTGCAACAAACCAAAACTGTAAGGCACTAACATGATCTTTTCAGGCGGTTTATTGCTGCCGAAAGTTTTTTTATAATATCCCCATTGCTTGTCCTCTTCGTTTTGTGTCAACAGCATTAAAGGTTTTTTAGTGGGGATAAATTTTTCTTCTTCATTTCCTGCCGCATTTGCCCGACGGTTGGGCATTGGGTAACGGAAGATCAATTTATTTTTCCGGCCAAAACCATCGGTTAAACTGGTTGCCGTTCCTGTTGCGGGGTCAATGCTCCAAATGTCGTAACGGTCATAAACCAATAAATTCTTATCGCCGTCCGTCCAGCCGGAAACACCATAAGGCGAAGGATCGTCCGGCACGTCATTATCTTCTTCTCCCATTTTTACATTGGTAGTGGCAGTTAAATTAGTTTTTTTGCCGGTAAAAACAGCATAGCTGTACCAGTTTTGGTTGGCCGAATCAAACCAGATCACATAGTTTCCTCCCGGGGAGATTTGATACCGGGCTTTTAACTTTGCATTGATCTTCTTGTAATCCCCGGTTTTGATATCCACCAAATACGCTTCCTGCAAAGCCCCGGCCCAAACCGCTTGCGCCCTCGCACCGGTATCGGTAATAGCCAAAGCATAACGGGCATCATTATTTTCAGGCAAGGTAACATCCTGCACACCCAAATTGGCCAGTTGGATGGTTTTATGTTCGGCTTCTGCAGGATTAATAACCGCCAGATAACTTCTGCGCAGTTCCCGCTGCAAATTGTGTAATTGCTGCGGTTGCAAATAATCGTCTTTATAATTCCAAATGTCCAATTTAGCATGTTCAAAATCTACCAAAGTAGTATCGGCAGGTTTTGGAACCGGAGCCGTTCCAAAGAACAAGCGGCTGCCGTTCTTACTGAAATAAATCCGGCCATCACCACTCACCGCCCATTTAGCAGGCATTCCTGCCGAACCCGGTGCTGCAATTACTTCGGCACTGTCTTTTGTGATGTTGTAATAATACAATTTAAAAGGCTTAACCAATGCTTTCTCGGGGTTTTTCTCGGCAGCAAAAGCCAGTTGTTTCCCGGCTTCATCAAAAACCGGATTGCGGTAATTGCCGCGGCCTGCACTTACTGTTTTTAGCACATCTTTTTCAATATCATACCAATATAATCCTGATTTAGCGTTTGTGCCTTTGCGCGGGGCAGTTACGGCAAATACCAAATGCCTGCCGTCTTTATCCAACTGATAATCGGTCACGTATTTAAAAGTACGCTGTTTGTTGTTCAACAATTGTTTTATGGTAAGGTCTGCGCCTTCACGGGTCGGCGGCGCAATGGTTTGGGCAACCGACTTTTTGGAAGTATCCGAAGCTATTGGTTTTTTGAGCGTATCGCTTGTAGCGAGATAAGCAATTACGGAAGCTTTTTCTGCTAATTTGAATGATCTTACAGAAGGGACTTTGGTGATTTTATTTGATCCAAGCATCATGAAACCCAAAGTATCTTTCGGAAAATCTTCCTGTTTTTTCTTTTTTATTCGTGCCGAACGAACAGCTGCATAAAACGGACGGATCAGGAAAGCTACATATTTGGAATCAGCCGTAATGCGCGCCGTATCTGCCCGCGGAATTTGTATTTTATTACTGTTTTTAGCGGTAGAAATAACTAAAGTTGCATCGCCTTGCTGCGGTTTAACTACGTATGCAATCCATTTGCCGTCATCGCTGATGCGTTCGTTGACAATGCTTTGCCAACTGTCATAAACAGAATGGTCTAATGGTTTTTTAGCTGTTGTTTGTGCCGATGCTGCATCAAACAAAAAACACAGCAAGGGCAGGAGTAATAGTTTTTGCATATCGAAATTTACTAAAAATTTAAATATGCTGTTTTTATGGGACGGATTTTTATGGGGAATAAAAAAGTTACATTAGGGCATCTCTAAAAACCCGTATTATTTGTTTGGCCTCACCTTTAATTCCTCTCCATTGGAGAGGAAAAGGAGCGTTTTTAGAGATGCCCATTAATAAAAAGTTGATACTTAGTAACTCATAAAGCTGCAAAAACCTCTTCACTGATTTTAATATCAGCATGAAAAGTACTTAACATTTAAAGTTTTTTAATTTAGCACATGGAAAATTTGAAAATTGCAACGGCACAATTTGAAAATAGAAGCGGCGATAAGGACTATAACCTTTCCGTTATTAAAAATTTAGCTGAAAAAGCAGCCCGGCAAGGTGCAAATGCAATTGCTTTTCATGAGTGCTCCATTACCGGTTATACTTTTGCAAGGCATCTTTCAAAAACACAAATGCTGGACCTGGCAGAGCTTATACCGGATGGGCCAAGTGTGCTAAAATTAACAGCGTATGCCAAAGCTTTTGATATAGCCATTTTAGCCGGACTGTTTGAAAAAGATGCAGCAGGAAATCTTTTCAAAGCTTATGTATGTGTGGATAAAAATGGTTTGGTTGCAAAACACCGGAAACTGCATCCTTTTATCAATCCAAACCTTTCCCCGGGCAATACTTATACTGTATTTGATCTTAATGGATGGAAATGCGGTATCCTAATCTGTTACGACAACAATATTATTGAAAATGTAAGGGCAACAACTTTATTGGGTGCGCAAATTATTTTTATGCCGCATGTAACCATGTGCACGCCATCAACCCGGCCGGGCGCAGGTTTTGTGGATGCGGAACTTTGGAAAGATAAAATAGCAAATGCCGTTATATTGCGTCAGGAATTTGACGGCCCGAAAGGAAAGGAGTGGCTGATGAAATGGCTTCCTTCGCGGGCTTATGACAATGCTATATACGCTGTTTTTTCAAACCCTATCGGTATGGACGATGACCAGTTGAAGAACGGCTGTTCCATGATTATTGACCCTTTTGGCGATGTGACAGCAGCATGCACCACGCTGGACGATGAAATAGCCATAGCGGAAGTTACGCCTGATAAATTAACAATGGCAGGAGGATATCGGTATCTCAAAGCCAGAAAGCCTGAGTTGTACAGCGAAATTATAGGGAAAGCGCATCAAAGCGAACAAAAGGTTGTTTGGTTGGATAAAGAAGACTAAGGTTGTATTTTGAATTTGTTTAGTGTTTTTTATATGCTTCTTTTATCGTATAAAAAACAGTAAACGGTTTAACGCAGTTCATCAGTCATACTTATTTCTGCCAAAAAGTTTTTAATCCGGCTAAATGGTACTGCATAACGTGTACATCTTTTGTTACTAAAATATAATTGAGTTTTATGGCTTGCCAAATTAGCATCCTATCGAAAGGATCCCGGTGAAGAGGAGTATTTAACTGATGGTAAGTAGCACATTCTTCAGGTAAAAGGGAAAGTATCTTAAACCCTGTTTGAACGGCTGATTCAAGAAGTTCTTCTGGTGTTGTACCCTTTAAAGTTAGTTTTTCCTAAAGAAAACTTCAAGGATACTTCCAAAAGCTAATTGCGCTAACATAAATATCACAATCTGTACTTTCAAGGGTTAACCTTGCTTTTGCAGACAGTTTTTCTTTTCAGTTATAGACCAAATTAAGGCATGAGTATCCGGCAGATAGTTCATAAATTTAAAAAATCTTCCTCTGTAATTTTAAAATCAGTATGAAAAATAACTTTTGCTTTGCCTTCTAATAAACCTAATTTACGTTTAGATTTTTCAGGAGGCTTATCCGGAAGAAAATAACCGATCACCTGCTTCTTCTTCTCAAAAATTACTGCAATTTTTTCACCGGCTTTTACTTGTTCAATTACTTCTGAAAAATTAGTTTTAAACTCGCCAACAGACATTTTTTTCATTATTTGATTTTATGTTAAATCAAATATAAACTTTACTTGTCAACTATATGCAATATAATTTTAGGAAGTGGTTTAGCTTTTAATATTGAGAATTAAAAAAATCAACAAATCAAAAGAGCCTCGAAATCAAATTCCGAAGCTCTTTTTATCACCTAAAAAATGTTATTTCTTTTTGGTTTGGATGGCTGGTGTTTGCTTTTGCTGGCGCATCATCTCTTCCATCTTTTGCGCAAAACCCGATTTCTTTTTGTTCGGGTCTTCAGGCTTCTTTTTGTTTTCCTGGATGCGCGCGTGGATCTTTTTATCGTCCACCATCAGCCTGATAAAATACTGTTGGGAGAACGTTAAAATATTGGCGCAGAAGTAATAATAATTTAAACCGGCCGGATAGCTGTTCAGCACACCAAAGAAAATCAACGGTGTGATGTAACCGATGTATTTCATTTGTCCGGTTGCACCGGAAGTCTGATTGTTGAAATAAGTTTGGACAAGGGTTGAAATCGTCATCAGCAAACACATTAAACTAATGTGGTCCCAATTTAGAAACGGGATCATCGGGAAATTGATCACCGAATCATAAGTAGATAGGTCGTGCATCCACAAAAAACTTTGTCCGCGCAGCTCAAACAAGTTCGGGAAGAAGCGGAAGAAGGCCAGGATGATCGGCATCTGGATGAGCAAAGGCAAACAACCGCCCAGTGGGTTTACACCTGCTTTTTTGTACAATTTTAAATATTCCTGTTGCAGCAAAGTGGGATTATCTTCGCCTACTTTACCTTTAATCTCGTCCATTTCCGGCTTTAAAACACGCATTTTAGCCATCGAAAGATATGACTTATAAGTCAGCGGAAACAAAACAAATTTTAATATAACGGTAAGTACTAAAATGATCAGTCCGTAATTCCAGTTAAAATTCTTCAAAAAGTTAAATACAGGTAACACGGCAAAACGGTTGATGTATTTTAACGGGCCCCAGCCCAGGTCGATCTGCCTTTCCAAATGATAGCCTTGTTCTTGCAAGGTTGAAAAACGGTTCGGGCCGAAGTAAAACTCCATGGGGTAGCTGGCAGATGCAGCACCGGAATAAGGCAATTGCATTCTGGCAGACATCTGCCTTACATCGTTTGAATTAATATCCGTACCTACACTAACATCGGCACTGGTAAAACCATCTTTAGCAATTAATACGTTCGAGAAAAAACGCTGTTTAAAAGAAACCCATTGAATTTTTTTATCGGCGAAGTTTTTTTCTTCGTCTTTGGTCATGCTCAGGTCGTCAACATCGCCTTCCGTATTTTCCAGATAAACGGTAGAGTAGGTGCGCTCCATTTTCATGTCGCGTTCCTGCTTGCGCAAGCTTGCTTCCCAATCCAAAGTAAGCTGATTGTTTTTTGCATTTACAACACCGTTCATGTTGTTCAAAACCAAGTTGTATCCAACCTTGTAACCATCGCCTTTTAAAGTGTAAACATAATCGATGGATTGATTGGCACCATAAGCCAGGTGCATAGTCAACGAACTGGAATCTTTTCCGCTAAGGGTTAAAGATGGGGCACTTGGTGTAAAATTAAGGTCGTTGGTTTGAACCTGCCTGCCTGCCGTAGTTAAGGTTAAACCGAATTTAGTTTGCTCCGGGTTAAGCAGGATCAGCGGTTTTTTATCAAAAGTTTTTTCGTTCTTTAATTCTACCGAAACAATGCGGCCGCCTTGTGTAGATAAAATAACTTTTAGTTGTTTGTTTTGTAAGATAACCAATTTCGGCGCTGCCGCAACTGCATTGCCTAATGGGCCTTTTGCCAGGGCAGAATCTGCTGTTGTGGTTTTTTGCGGGGTAAAAGAAGCATTGGTTGTTGGCGCTTTAAGTTTGCCGCCGTTTATTCTGCGTAAAGAATCCAGATGCTGGTTTTGTTGTTCTTTTTTGATCTGTTCCTTCGACGGCTGAAGTAAAAATGTGGAGCCAACCAGGATCAGCAGGATCAGGAACAATCCTGTAAATGTATTTCTATCCATTCTTTTTTAAAGTGACCAATTTATATAGCTAAATTCTTCTTTTTGGCATGAGCCATACAAGCGGCGACAAAGTTAACAAAAAGCGGGTGCGGATTAGCAACTGTTGATTTTAATTCTGGATGAAATTGCGAACCGATGAAGAACGGGTGGTTTTTCAATTCCACAATTTCCACCAAGCCGTTTTCAGGATTGATACCCGACGGGATCATACCGCCATCTTCATATTGCTTTAAATAATCATTGTTGAATTCGTAACGGTGGCGGTGCCGCTCGGTAATGTGTGTTTTGCCATAAACAACTGCCGCTTTGGTATTTTTACGAATATCACAGGGGTAAGCACCTAAACGCATCGTTCCTCCTTTTGTGGTAATGCTTTTTTGTTCTGCCATCATTGAAATTACCGGATTAGCTGCGTTTTCGTCCATTTCACTGCTGTTGGCACCTTTGATTTTCAATACATTCCGGCCATATTCAATCACTGCACATTGCATGCCCAAACAAATCCCGAAAAAAGGGATTTCGTTTTCGCGCACATAGCAGATAGCTTCGATTTTACCTTCAATACCGCGCTGTCCAAATCCCGGGGCAACTAAAACCCCGTGCAGCCCGCGCATTTTTTCAACTGTATTTTCAGCGGTTAATGTTTCGGATTGAATGTATTTCACATATACTTTACATTCGTTTTTAGCACCTGCATGGATAAAAGCTTCCGAAATAGATTTATAGGCATCCGGCAATTCCACATATTTCCCAACTACACCAATCCTGATCTCTCCGGTCGGGTTTTTTAACCGGCCTAAAAAGGCTTTCCAGCTTTCCAGGTCGGGTTCTTTGTTATGCTGAAGCTTAAGTTTGGTCAACACCGTTTTATCAAGCTGCTCTTTTAACATCAATAAAGGAACATCATAAATAGTTGGGGCATCAATGGATTCAATCACCGCGTTGATGTTCACATTACAAAATAAAGCTATTTTTTTGCGCAGTTCCAAATTAAGGTGATGTTCGGTACGGCAAACCAGGATATCCGGCTGGATACCATATTCCAGCAGCATTTTTACGGAGTGCTGCGTTGGTTTGGTTTTGAGTTCCCCGGCGGCGGCAAGATAAGGGACCAGTGTTAAATGGATCACTAAGGAATTGCCCGAACCGGTTTCCCAGCGAAACTGGCGTACCGCTTCTACAAAAGGCAGGGATTCTATATCGCCCACCGTTCCGCCAATCTCTGTGATCACAATATCGTAATTGCCGCTCTCGCCTAAAATCTTGAAATTGTGTTTGATCTCGTCGGTAATGTGAGGCACCACCTGTACCGTTTTCCCTAAAAAAGCGCCTTCGCGTTCCTTGTTGATTACGTTTTGATAAATGCGGCCCGTGGTAATATTATTGGCTTGGGAAGTTGGCGTATTTAAAAAGCGCTCATAATGGCCTAAATCGAGGTCTGTTTCGGCACCGTCTTCCGTAACGTAACATTCGCCGTGTTCGTAAGGGTTCATCGTTCCGGGATCAATGTTGATATAAGGATCGAATTTCTGAATGGTTACCCGGTAACCACGGGCCTGAAGGAGTTTGGCCAGAGAGGCCGAAATAATGCCTTTACCTAACGAGGAGGTAACGCCGCCCGTAACAAAAATATACTTAGTCATGCTTTAGCTTGAAGGGCTTATCTGCTGTAATTGCATGCAGCAGTAAACCTTAGTGTACGGGATGCAAAAGTAAGATTTTTTTCGGGATGGCGATGAAAAAGCTGAACCGGCAGGGATTTATTGTGATTGGGAGACTTATAGAATTATTTTAGGCCACACTAAAAAAATACCTGTAAAAACAGTATTGTGCAAGGATTAAAGAGATCATACTATTGATTTTCAAGCAGTTTCCTGAGAATAGTGTTTGCTGATCTTTGTCCTGAACCTGATCTTGTGCAATCTTTCCTTCCAGTCCAGGTGTTTATAGCTTTTGTGTTGTTTAAAACTTTTATAGAAGTTGTTCAGCTCAACAGCTTCTTTAAACAAACTACTGGATAGATAAGCAAACAGTATGAGTAGTAAAACAGTAATAATCCACATCCCGGAAACCAAAAACAAAAAGGAATAGAACAGTGATTTGTAGATGAGAAAGCAAATAATAGCAGTTTTGGCAACGGAAAATAGATTTTTCATTCGTAACAGGATTAATACATTTTATCTATAGAAAAAACCGTGCTAAAAATAGTTTTTACAAATAAAGCTGCAAATCCCCTTTTCCTTCGCGGATGATATTAAACTCGCCGGAAGTGCAATCCACTACGGTAGAGGGGATATTGTCGCCGTAACCGCCATCAATCACTACATCAACCAAGTGCTGGTATTTTTCATAGATCAGTTCCGGATCGGTTGAATATTCCAAAATGTCGTCGTCATCTTTAATGGAAGTGGTGAGGATCGGATTGCCCAATGCTTTTACAATTTCGCGCGGAATGCTATTATCGGGGATTCTGATGCCCACTGTTTTTTTGCTTGAACTGATTAGCTTTGGTACCAAACTGCTTGCATTAAAAATAAAAGTGAACGGGCCTGGCAATGCTTTTTTTAGCACCCTAAAAACAGCATTGTCAATCGGTTTGATATAATCGGAAATATGACTGAGGTCATAACAGATAAAAGACAGGTTTGCCTTATTGCAATTCATCTTCCGCAACCGGCAAACGGCTTCAATTGCTTTATGATTGGTAATATCGCAACCCAAGCCATAAACGGTATCGGTTGGATAAATCACCAACCCGCCTTTACGTAATACTTCAACCACTTGTGCAATGGTTTTTTCGTTCGGGTTTTCGGGGTAGATTTTTAAGAGCATGATGTTGTAAATTAGAAAAGAAGGAAAAGGTTTGTGGATGCTTCTTTTATAGGTTAAAAATAAGGGTCATCCCTTTAATATAACATAAAGAAATCTAAGGTCATCCCCCTAACCCCCTTTGAAGGGGGAATGCAAAGCGGCTACTTTTCTTATTCCTATCTGCAATTTAGTTTTATGATTTAGAAAGATATGCACCCTGGTCCTCTTCCCCCTTCAAAGGGGGCAAGGGGGATGACCTTTCAATCAACACCAATTTTTACCCGATAAAAACAGCATCAACAAAAAAAGCCATCTTTTTCAAGACAGCCTTTCCAATTTTTTTAATTTAAAGCTTATGCTAAAACTTCTTTAACCCGGTCTGCGGCTTCTTTTAACAAAATAGCCGAAAATACTTTCAAACCAGATTCGTCAATTAGTTTTTTAGCTTCTACGGCATTGGTTCCCTGCAAACGCACGATGATCGGGATCGGGATATCGCCCATCTCTTTGTAAGCGTCAATCACGCCTTGTGCCACGCGGTCGCAACGCACAATGCCGCCAAAAATATTGATCAGGATGGCTTTTACGTTCGGGTCTTCCAAAATAATACCAAAAGCAGCTTTTACCGTTTGCGCATTTGCGGTTCCGCCCACATCCAAAAAGTTGGCTGGCTCCCCGCCGGCAATTTTGATAATGTCCATCGTTGCCATGGCCAAACCCGCGCCGTTCACCATGCAGCCCACGTTTCCGTCGAGCTTTACATAGTTTAAGTTAGATTCACTGGCTTCCACTTCCATCGGGTCTTCTTCCGCGGTATCGCGCATCGCAGCAAAATCAGGATGACGGTACAAAGCATTATCGTCTAAATTCACTTTGGCATCAACTGCCATAATTTTATTGTCAGAAGTTTTTAAAACCGGGTTGATTTCAAACTGCGAAGCATCGGTAGCATCATAAGCCTTGTATAGAGCGGTGATAAATTTCACCATTTCTTTAAAAGCATCGCCGGATAAACCGAGGTTAAAAGCAATTTTACGCGACTGGAAAGCTTGTAAGCCTACTTTCGGGTCAATTTCTTCTTTGTGGATCAGTTCCGGGGTAGAATGTGCCACTTCTTCAATATCCATTCCGCCTTCGGTAGAATACATGATCACGTTGCGTCCTTTTGCGCGGTCCATCAAAACGCTCACATAAAACTCTTTGGTTTCTGTTGCGCCGGGATAATAAACATCCTGTGCAATTAAAACCTTGTTTACTTTTTTGCCTTCCGGTCCGGTTTGCGGCGTAATGAGTTGCATGCCTAATATTGCACCGGTTTTCTCCCGGACTTCGTCCAGGTTTTTGGCCAGCTTCACACCGCCGCCTTTACCGCGTCCGCCTGCGTGGATCTGCGCTTTCACCACCACCCAGTCAGACCCATAGTCTTCCTTTAATTTTTTAGCTGCTTCCACAGCCTGTTCAACGTTCTCGGCAAGAATGCCTTCCTGAACCTTAACCCCGTAGCTTTTCAGTATGGCTTTGCCCTGATATTCGTGAATGTTCATTTTGCGTAAGATTTTGTGGTAAAGCTACCATTTCAGGTTAAAATTAAAAATGGAAAATGATTTTGGTTGAGGATTAGAAGAATTTGCTTTATTGATTTCTTTTAAAAAAGTCGTTTTATGAGAAAGTGTATCTTTTAAGTAAGATTGTTATTTTGTATTGTCCGATGATGACAATTAGTTCAAAACAAATTGTGCACTGTTAAAATTTCTTTTTAAATATCTTCTGCGGGTTATTGGGATCGGTAGTGGGTATAATATTTTGTTAATTTGTCTTAAATGGATAACACTAATCAAGTAAACCAAGGAATTAATTTAGAATATTTAACCTTAGCTTGGAATATAATAGGAGTTGCGTTGTTGGTTTGGATTGCTCCATATACTCACTCAATTGCTTTGATTGCTTTTGGATTTGATACACTTCTTGAAATTGGAGCCTCGACAGTTGTAATATGGGAACTAACAGGTAAACCAGGAACACGTTAAACCGTAGCATTAAGATGCCTAAGTTGTACTTTCTTTATATTGGGCTTATATTTACTCTTTCAAAGTATATATAATCTTTACAACCACGTTATACCCCTTCAGTCGGATATAGGCATTGCCTGGTTAGTTTTAACTTTTATAGTAATGCTCATATTGGCATACAAAAAATATTTAGTGGGCAAGAGGATCAATAATAAAGTATTAATAACTGAAGGTCGGGTTACACTGGTAGATGCAACTCTAGCACTTATAGTTTTGATAGGGTATCTCTTAACCATTTATGTAGGGCTGTGGTGGTCTGATTCTATAGCCGGATTTATTTTGATGTTATATTGTTTCTGGGAATCAATGCACACTTGGAATGAATCTAATTCCTTTAATTAGTTCCGGGTTTAATGTTATCAAAAAGCGTTCGAAATGGAAAGCTTATCATATTTGTTTAGCTTATAATAAGTTTTACAGCCTATTAAAAATTGAGTCTTATATACGTATTCTCAAAAATCCGTTTTACAATTAGTTCTCTCAACCCAAATTTTTAAACGGATTAATGAAACATAGGTTAACAGAAGTATTTATCCTAAAACCAAAGATTCCTACTAATTTCCCAATCTATTCAAAACTATATTTAATAAGGGTTGTACAATCAGAAGCAGTGATTTTATTTTTTTAAAAACCTGAAATGATTTGATTTGAGAATAGTTAGCTTAGCTTCTTGCTTCTTTTATCGATAGAAAAACGAGGACGGATCATTCATTAATGCTGTACCAATGAAAATCAAATTGTTTGTCATCATTTCCGTTTTAGCATATGCTTGCCAAAGTTATGGGCAGGAGGTTATTGATAATAAAAGTGATAGTCTTCGGGCAAGAAATAAGGCTTTAAAAGCATTTACTAAAAATATTTTCGTTTCAGGTCAGGATACTTTGCCTTACCGGTTGTTATATCCTGAAAATTATAGTAAAAATAAATCATATCCAATAGTAGTTTTTTTAGCTGGAGACGGTGAACGAGGAAATGACAATGAACAACAACTGTATGCAATTCCACAAGCTTTGATTAATAAAGCCGGAAGGCAAAAATATCCATGTTTTGTATTGGCACCTCAATGCCCAAAAGGACGTTTATGGGTTCGTTTTCCTAATTTTCCTGAAAGCTTGCAGGCAACTGCTGATCCTACTTTTCCTGCAAAATGGACTTTTGAATTGATGGATCAATTAATGCAGCAGTTGCCAATAGACCAACGCTGTATTTTCATTACAGGTTATTCCGGTGGAGGAGAAGGAACTTTTGATTTTTTAACCCGCCGTCCAGATCTTTTTGCAGCAGCAATACCAGTTTGTTCGGTTTCCGATACAGCAAAAGCCAATCTCATTCATGATATTTCCGTTTGGGCATTTCATGGAGACAAGGATGAAATCAACAATGTCAAATATTCAAGATTAATGATAGCCGCATTAAAAAAACATGGCGGCCACCCTAAATACACAGAATATCCGGGATTGGGGCATGGTATTGTGAACAAAGCTTACAATGAAACAGGACTATATGACTGGCTATTTTCACAAAGAAAGCAGAAGCATTAAATTCGATTAACCTTCCCCACATTGTTCCCTACCAACCATATCCCTATTTTTGCCAAATGCTTAAAGCAAGGTCAATCAAAAAATCATATGGAACGCTGCCGATACTAAAAGGTGTTGATTTAGATGTCGGTTCCGGGGAAATTGTAAGTATTGTAGGCGCTTCCGGTGCCGGGAAAAGTTGTTAATTAATGATTGAAAATATTTTGTGGTTAAAGCTACCATTTAAGGTTAAAATTAAAAATGAAAAATGAATTAGGTTGATACATCTTCCAAAAATTCCTATTGTTGTATTATACTTGATTTATGGAAAAAGAAGAAAAAGGAAACGTTTACAAAGTTTATGATAAAATTGCTACCTGGTTTTCTGAAAACAGATATACCGGATTAATGGAGAAAAGTTACTTAGATGATCTGATAGCTCGTTTACCAACTAATGCTATCATTTTAGATTTAGGCTGCGGTACCGGAAATCCAATTTTAAAATACCTAATCGATAAAAAACTGAATGTTATTGGTGTTGATGCAAGTAGCGAAATGCTTAAAATTGCACAGGTAAATTTCCCGTTTGTAGAATTTATTTTACAGGATATGCGAGTGCTTAATTTGAATAAGAAGTTCGATGCAATCATCGCATGGCATAGCTTTTTTCATTTGCCTGCTTCCGACCAGCCAGCGATATTTCAATTATTTGAGCAGCACTTGAACCCAAGCGGAATTTTACTTTTTACTTCCGGAACAGAACACGGTGAAGCTTGGGGAATGAATGGCGGGGAAAATCTGTTTCATGCTTCTTTAGATACCAAAGAATATGAAGGTCTTTTAGAAAAGCATCATTTCCAAATTCTAAAGCATAAAATCAATGATCCTGATTGTGGTTTTGCTACCGTTTGGATGGCAAAATATACTCCTAACATAAACTGATCATCGATTTTTAGTAGGAATCCAAACTTATTTTCCATATCCAAACCTTCCCCACATTGTTCCCTAAAAATCATATCCCTATTTTTGCCAAATGCTAAAAGCAAGGTCAATCAAAAAATCATACGGAAAACTGCCGATATTAAAAGGTGTTGATCTGGACGTAAGCGCAGGGGAAATTGTAAGTATTGTAGGCGCTTCCGGTGCCGGGAAAAGTTCGCTGCTGAATATTATCGGTACGTTGGATAAACCGGATTCTGGCCGGGTTTTGCTGCACGATGCCGATACTAGCATCATGAACCAGAAACAATTGAGTGCTTTCCGTAACAAAGAAATCGGTTTTATCTTCCAGTTCCATCATTTGCTGGCCGAATTTAATGCGATTGAAAATATTTGTATCCCGGCTTATATCGCCGGAAAAACAAAAGCGGAAGCCGAAACACGTGCAGCGGAGTTGCTGGAAATGCTGAATTTAGGCCACCGGAAAACACATAAACCCAACCAGCTTTCGGGCGGCGAGCAGCAGCGCGTGGCCGTGGCGCGCGCGTTAATCAACAACCCCGCTTTGATTTTGGCCGATGAACCTTCCGGAAACCTAGATTCTAAAAATGCAATGGAACTGCACCAATTGTTTTTTTCGCTGCGCGATCAGTTTGGGCAAACCTTTATCATTGTAACGCACAACGAGGATCTGGCCGAAATGAGCGACCGAAAAGTGATGATGAAAGACGGACTGATTGAGGCATGACGAAAACGCTGATCACTTGCGGGCAGCATCCCGGCGTTTATTTTTTGGGGAAATGGCTGCCCGAAACTGAGTTTATTTATGGCGATGCTTCTTTTATCGCACAAATTTCGGTGCTGCAGCAATTGTTGCTGCCACTGGTTTCGCAGCCGGATTTCATTCACCAATTATTAAATATTTGTCTGGACCAGCAAATAGAAAGCGTTTTTGCCATGGCTGCCGCCGAACAGGAGCTGCTGGCGGAAGCGGTAGAACTGTTTGCGGAATTTAACATCCAACTTCAATTGCCAAACCTGCTTACCCGAAAACTACTGCTAAAAGAAGCATTGCTGCTGGAAAACTTAAACCAGGCCGGCATCAACATAATCCCTTTTCGTACTTCCGCTTCCGTAGAAACCTTTTCTAAAGCTTGTTTGGTTTTGGGTTATCCAAGCGAAAGTATTGCTATTTCCTTCGCAGAAAACCTGGGAATGATTTGGATAATGGATGATCAATTGGCTAAAACTGAAAGTTATATTCAGGGAAAACCGGTCATTACGTTTATCAAAGCCCTGAAGTTGCTCAATCAGGAGGAGCTTCTTTTACTGCGGAAATTTCATCAGCCTGCTTTTAAAACTAACTATGCTGTTTTTACCGGTGGAAAATTGGTGTCGTGCTGGAACAACCTTTCTCAACAAGGAACACAAACGTTAAACCAAACGGCACAGCACCTGAAACTGAACGGATTGTTCGAATTTAATTTGCAGCAGGAACAGCAGCTTTTTGGCATCAAACCGTTTGAGGTAAGATGACTTTTCGATACGCCGACCTCGACCCACGTAAAAAAGCTTTTGTTTTTGAGCTGGACGATGTGTTGTACCCAAAGCAGGATTATTTGTTCCAGGTGTATTACCTGTTTGCCGCTTTTATAGAGCACACCGAACAGTGGAAAAGTAAAATGATGATCGGCAGCATGACGGAAACTTATTTGCAGCACGGGGAAGATGCTGTTTTTACCACCCTAAAAAAGGCGTTTTGTTTGGATGAAAAATACCAGGAAAACTTTAACCGCTTACTAACTACTGCACACCTGCCGCTTAAACTGCTGCTTTACCGGCAAATGCTGGAACTGCTGCAGCAAATTGTGGTTGACCGGAAACAGATCTTTATTTTGACAAACGGCAATCCGCAGCAGCAATTAAACAAGATCAGGCAGATAGAGTGGAACGGACTGGAGAACTATTTAACCTGTTATTTTGCAGAAGAGATTAAACCAAAACCAGAACCGGATGCCTTGCATCACATCCTGGATAAGCACCAATTGCAGCGCCGCGACATCATTATGATTGGCAACCAGACAGCCGATGAGCTTTGTGCGCAGGCAGCAGGAGTGGACTATATTAACTTGCGTGATTTTATTTGGCAATAAAAAAATTTATTTTACCAATATCCGTTTAGTAATTTCTTATGTTTACGTATGTTAGGTTTTAGTTAGATTTTATAAAAAAAGATATGAAGAAAAGCATTATTTACTTAGCTATCGGATTGTTGACAGTTGCATCTTTTACGGCATGTAAAAAAAGCGCTGCCCCAACACCCATACCTTCCGGCCCCTCGCCCAATGATGCGGGAACGGCTTTAGACCGTGTAAAGGATTCTGTTTACCTTTTTACCCAGGAAGATTATTTATGGTACGATGCGTTGCCAACTTATGCTGCTTTTAAACCGCGCACTTTTACAGGCAAAACAGATTTGCTTGCTTTACAAAGTGAGGTGGATGCACTTTCTCAATCCAGCACTAACCCAACCACCGGAAAACCTTACGAATATGATGTTCTTTATCCGGGCACGGCCAAATATTCTTTTATTGATCAAGGCCAGGTTGCTACTTCTTTAGGCGGAACAAATGGTGATTATGGTTTTAGCGTGATTTATAATTATAATTCTACCACTGATTTGAGAATTAAATACGTTTATCCGGGTTCGCCTGCTGATAAAGCCGGTTTGGTTAGAGGTTACCAAATTGTGAGTATTACTGGTGTGCCATCTTTAACTTATACCGGTGCTTCGGGTACAAATTATGATGCTTTAGTTAGTGCCATATTCAATTCCAGCACCATTACCATGACGGTGCAAAAGCCGGATAATACCACTTTTAACACCACTCTAAACACAGCTAATTATACAGTTAACCCAGTATTAAAAAGTAAAGTTTTGGATTTAGGCAACGGGAAAAAGATGGGTTATATTGAGTTTAATACCTTTACCGTACTAAAAAATGCACAAGCTTATTTAGATGCTGCCTTTACCAGCTTTACCAATGCCGGTATTTCAGATTTAGTGGTTGATTTACGTTATAATGGTGGTGGTTCGGTGGAAACGGCAGAATATCTTTCTAATCTAATTGTACCTGCTTCAAAAACCAACACAGTGATGTACACACGATATTACAATGATAAACTGCAAAATGATAAGTATCCTTTATTTGCTAAGAAATTGGGAATTAGTATTTCTCAGTATCCAGGTGTATTTAAACCAGTAAATAATCAAGCAGTATTTTCAAAGCAAGGTAGTTTAAATATCAGTAGGATATTTTTTATTGTTACCGGTAATACGGCTTCTGCCAGCGAACTAACTATTAATAACTTAATCCCTGAAATGAACGTGCAGTTGATTGGAACAACAAGTTACGGTAAACCAGTTGGTTTTTACGGTATCCCAATTGGTTCTTACCAATACTATACACCTGAGTTTGAATCTAAAAATTCTGCTAATCAGGGAGGTTATTATGCAGGTATGACACCAGGCTCGGCTACTTATCCTGGTGTACAGGCTTCAGATGATGTAACCCATGATTTTGGTGATACAAATGAAGCATTACTGGCACGTGCCATTAGCTACACGACTAAAGGTACTTACTCTATTCCTAATCTATCGGTATTAAACACTAATCCAAATGGAAATCGATTGTCAGAAGATCAGATTAACCGAGTTTCAAATGATCTTTCTCCTCACAATGAATTAAAACAAATGTTTTATAAATTTAAAAAGCCATAAAATTAATATGATTAATAGTTAAATTATAGTTCTTCTTACTTTTTACTTATTAAAACATAAGTAAGAAGAGGTTTTATTTACCTAAATAGCAAATCTTATAAATTCGTGTATAATATAATTTAACTTACTTAACTTAGAGAAAAAAATTAATAATTAAAGTTATGAAAAGTTTATCTCACCTTCCGTTAACAAAGTTATTTTGTATTTCATTGTTTCTATCATTAGTAATAATGGAATCATGTCGAAAATCAAGTATCGAAGACAAAGTTTTAAACTCAAATTCAGTTTTGGGGAATTCAAGCAACAGCGTCAAAAACAAAGAAGATTTTGCTAAAGTTCTTGCTAAAGCTGTCGCACAAGAACCTGATTTAAGAGTTTTTTTAAAGAACAAAGCTCTAATGCAATTTGATTTAGATTATGATATTTTGTATCAGTTAATAAAAAATGATATTATTTCTAATAATGAAACATTTCGTCAAAAATTAATAAAATATTCTGAAAATCCTAAAGACTTTTCTAATATAGAAAGTTCGCAACCTTTGTTAACTATTTATATACCAAATTTGCCTAGCGGTTTTTCAGCAAAGACATGGAACACTGAAACTCAAATACCCGCTGTTTCTACAGCTTCTGTAGTTAATAACAAAGTAGAATATTATCGCGGTAACGAACCTATGGTGTCAGAAATTGTTAGTAAAATTCCAGGATTTCCTTTACTGGTTATTAAAGATAATGAGAGAGTGATTGTAAGGAAAAATGATCAAAAGAGTATAGCTAGTATATCATCATCGAAACAACTAAGTAGTGATGCCTTCAGTTATAATTTTATGGATAAAAGTTTTGATGGTACTGTTACTTCTTCTAATAGTACAAATAATTCTAAAAATGATAGTTTGAAACCTAGTAGAAGTTTTTTTTTAAATAGTCGTCATAATGGCGTTATTGATGATGATGTAATTACAGCATATCAATATCAACAGGCTTATCCTAATGTTAGTCAATGGCAAAGAGATTACGTCTATTATCATATTTATGCCAATCAAACAACTGGACCGTTACTTCAGAATGTACAAGAGCATATTATGAGTTTAAGGTTTAATGATGGACCTGCAGGATATAATAAAATAAGTGACCAATCTGGTGATCCGATAGCAGGAGCAAATGGTCAACCCTCATGGAGTGAAGGTAATTATGAATTTGCTGTTACGGTTTTGATAAACTCTACAAATGGATTAGGAAGTACTATTACTAAGACGTTTCCTGTTAACGCTCAGGATCTATTTGATGTAACTTACACTCAAAATGGTAATTATTATACAGTAAATCAAATAACATCTAAAGAAGCTTCTCTGTCTGTACCAATAGCTGGTTGGGATCTTTCAAATACTAGTGTGGGATGGAAGTTTATAGTAAGTGAAGTAGATGATCCCCAAACTGTTACGACTAATTATACTCAAACTTCACAGTTTGCTACAAATTTTGGATTAGAGGGGGGTATCTTTGCTAAAATTGGAATAAAATTTGGTAGTTCAGCAACAACCACTAATACACAAAGCTATTCACTTGTTACAAATGTAAATTCAGACCAGTTAGGAGAGGCAGCACTTTATTTTTATGATCCAGTAATAACTTCTTACAAACCAAATCGAGACGGGTGGAGAGTGGGATCAACTGGTACTACTTACGAAATAAATACTGGATGGGTTAGTATGAGTATTGAACCTCATGCCGTATACTAATTAAATTATTTATTAAATTAATATAAATATCTGGGGGAAAATCCCTCGCCTTTAGGCGAAGACTTTAGTTTTATATCTTTGGGTTATGCAGAACTATCGCAAGACAGCGCATACGACCTATGATTGTAAGTATCATATAGTTTG
>JAABUT010000435.1_pt1 | contig 68838 bp, 72 predicted proteins | sample 5559281 | NCBI WGS metagenome assembly JAABUT01 (sample SAMN10711880, study PRJNA513359) | rock metagenome | isolation source: Antarctica rocks | place: Antarctica: Victoria Land, Ricker Hills nord | collected 2016-01-04 | reverse complement strand
AAATCAGAGAAAAATCTCAAGAACTGTCAGAAGCTTCTTCGACAATTTCAGCAAAGAAATTCGACAATCAGTCGAAATCAGAAGAGATTTCGAGCTGTTCGAAATCGACGTTAAGAAGAAGATCATTGATAGACGACTCAGTCGTTCAACGACGTTCATTTTTCTCAAGTTCTTCAATATTCTTGAACTCTTGTCACATCATATTCTTTCAGTGAGACTCAATTAATTCTTGTTGCTTCTGCAGACAAGCTGCTTTAGTCAGAGTCTCACTCAACTCAGCACGAAGACGAGCTTGTTTCTTACGAACTCGCTCTCATTCAGTCTCTGAGACGATCAGATCGCACTTGCGATCTAGACATACACACTCGACACAACGATTGAAGTCAGTGTCAACACGACACTTCACGAAACGATTAGAACAGTGATTGCAAAGACGCATAACTGAACTATCGTTATAACGAAGTTTCTTCGAAAGACGACGACGCTTTGCGACAGAACTTGACGATTTGAATACTTGATTTAAATACATAGAAATGATGGTTTCTGAGAACAGAAACCTTGAAGGAAACCTAGTGTTAGAACACGATTCGGATTGAGATAGAAACTACGACGAATAGAGCGTAGTTCACAGCATGATGAACTCTGAGCTAGTAAAGATCATGATCACGTGCTAATGATTCGTTATGTGAGATCATTGAGATCATGAAGCGATTCTCATGATTCAGGGTCTGAATCGACAGAATCACTCAGCGATTCAGATGATTGCACGAATCTTCTATGTTTATATAACGATGATCGTTCTCTTAGATAGAAGCTTCGTGCTCAACTCATGTAAGTAGTCAATACATATTATTGTCTCAGCTATCTTCAGACCTCAAGTCTAGTAATAGTGATTACTGTTTGATCTCTGTATATATCTTGTGTTGTTAAAGAAACAATCGTTACATCAAACTTCTCTTTTTCAAAGCTTTCAAGCTTCTCTTTTTGTAGAAATCATAGTCAATCAGAGTCATATATGTTGAACATATGAAGCTATTCAAAGCTTCGTAACATATATCGAAGTTACTGACTTCTTCAGTCAAATTTGAAGCTAATTTGAAGCTTCGCAACGTAAATCGAAGATTCTGACTTTCTCAGTCAAATGACTTAGCAGTAATTGAAGCTAATACGAAGCTTCGTAACGTATGATTCATCGTTTTTCTTCGTTGAAGACACATATTCACGATATATAGAGTATCGTTTTTCTTCGTCGAAGACACATATTCACGATATATTCGAATTCATCGCTTCTCTTTGTCAAAGACACATATTTACGATATATTAGTATTGCTTCTCTTCGTTGAAGACACATATTCATGATGTATTCTTGAATTCATTCTAAACATAGTTCTGACTATTTTGATATCAAATGTATGATCTCTTGACTTCTTCTGCTTTTGTTCTCAATTTCGCTTGTCTTCTGTTCACTGAGAAGCTTGCTCAGAATGTAGTTTTCAGCATTTAGTCTTGATATGAAAGTCTCTTTTGCAGTGCTTACACTGTTCTCTTTTCTTACTTTTATTGTCAAAAATTTTCAAGAATTTGATGTCTTGATTCTCATTCACATGATTCTGTCAATGATCTTCTTCAAGCAACATGATTCAAGTCTTCTCTGCAGTCATATCTTTGATGACGAATCAGATTTGTAGAAGAGAATGATACTGCTCAGGCAAGCACATCATCAAGCACAGTATCATACGTTTGTCGCTATTGAGCGTGACTTTGATTGCATCAATGCATTTCTTCAGAAGTTTTATATATGTGAGCATATCTCTCGTACTCTTGAAGTCAATCAATGACAGCGTGTAATATTTCTTCGTTAAACGCATGAACTTCGCATCTGTAGAAGATTGAAGTAAGATTTCTAGATGTCTAAGCATCTTGTAGTCATCATTGAAATCTTCTTTGACGAGCTTTTGTTTGACGTCAACGCTGATAGTGAAAGTCATGACATCAGCAGTCTATTCAATCTTTTTCTGACTTTTCTTGTCATCAGAAGCGATCTGAGTACACTCTTATAGCTCTTTGAGTCGTAGATGAGCTTGAATATTAATAAGTCAGTCGTTGAAATTCTTCTCGATCAGAAGCTGAATTTGATGACGTACGAAGAGAGTAGTCATGATGACAGTGAGCTTGTCGTAGTCATTGAATACAAAGCAACAAACTCAGATAGTTTGCACTAACTTGAACTCATAATCTGTTGAAATACGAGATCATATGAGACATTTTGATATATGAGGTTGAAGCTATCTAGTAGAAACTTCAAAGAAAGAAAAAGATGAGAGAAAGATCAAATACTCTGAATCTTCTGAATTCACTAGCGTCGAATGAACGCGACGTCGAATGAATGCGAAGATTATTAATCAAATCACATCTGAAATTTTAACACAATGAACTCTTTGAAGTTCATGAACTCTTTCAGTTCAACGAACTCGTTGAGCTCAACGATAGTTGTGCTGAAAACATGCAGTCTAGTCGCTCATGAATCAACATGACAGATGATAAAAGTCAAGAAGAGACGCGTTGATCATTTCTTTTGCATGAGTAGTGACTCAGATGAGACGTCACTCAAGCAGAGTCAGAAACAACAAATCAGAAAACAAGATAAACTCATGATGATTGAAAGCATTCAAAGAGTCTTCTTTTTGCAGAGTCAACAACAGTTACAAATAACTTTATGATAAAACAATCTTTTTTACAAATACTGCAGTACAACATCAGAAAATCATTGAAAATTCAGAAATCATTTCTAATCAACAGAGAAGTTCATGATTTTGACATTGTAATCATACAGAAGCAGAGTTACAACATTAACGACACTCAATCATTTAACTCAGCTCACAACTTCTTCTATTTAATGAAAAACATGTCATCACAGTCAAGAACATGCATATATGTGAATAAATGCTTAAAGCTCGATCAATGAATGATAGAAACAGTTGAGTCAGACATCTGCTTAATCAGAATATTAACTCACAACACAGACAACAAAACGCAGACATTGCAACTTATAAACATTTACAACTCATGTTCACTGTTTTCTACATCTATAAAGAGATTTTCAATTATTTCTCGCTTGAGTGAGCTACTCAAAGACAACTGCAAACAACTGATCATGAAAGATTTCAATTTACATCACTCTCATTGAGAGAGATGAAGATGCTTCACTCAACATGCAGCGATTGACAGTTTACTTGACATCGTTACTAATGCTAAGTTGAAATTATTGTTGAAATCAGACATTATTACTTGCAAGACTCACAATCAGTTTACAACTATTGATTTAGTCTTTAGCAGCGAGAAAATACAGTTCATGACACGCAAGTGCAAAGTATGCATTGATCTGCATCAAGAATTGAATCATTTTTCGATTGTCACAGAATTATGTTTACAAATAACTTCAGTACAGTCTTCAACTTGATGATTATGAAAGAAAATGAACACAGAAGCATTGAGCGCGTATCTGTGTATGCATCTTTCGTCGAATCATTCTTTGAACAACAAGATGATGATGAACGAAAGAGTGTGCAAAGTTATCAAGATGCTACAGAAGATCATTGAGAAATCTATTCTTTTGACAAAGTCATCAAGTTGAGCAAAGAACTTCTGAAATTTGAACTGCTTGAAGATAGTAATGAAATCAAGATGACTGCGAATTGTATGAAAAATACAGAGCACACTAGATGCATGAAATGAATATCTGAAACACAATGATCATAAAAACAAGATCATTCAACAAGCGAAGCGCGCACATTTCAGATCACAAATGCATGAGCTGAGCGAAACATTCAAGTCAATATGACGCTTCGCAAAATGAGTCAGAATCGAAAGTCAGCTATTTAAAAAACTTTCTCAGTTTTCATCATTAAAGCGAAGTGACACTGATCAAATGACAACAACGTTCGAGAAAAAAATCGAGATATTATGAGAAAAATTCTTTCTCTCACTCTCTCAGACAGACGTCAACTATCACTCAATCTTTTAGTCATGATCAACTTCAGAGCTTTGCTCATGATATCAAGCAAAGCAATGAGTTGATATGTCTTTGAATCAGTATAATCACTCTTCTTCAATTTGCATAGTACTATCATTTGAGCTTTTTTGAACTGCTTTGAATGATATCTGTGTATTACACATACGTTGAATAAACTCATTAATATCAAGATCAGTTCTGCAAGATCTGTCTGCAGCGCTCTGTTTGAAATGTCTGAGATGTTTAATGCTTTGTCTGCTTTTATTCTTTTAATTGTCTGCCTCACTTTTTTTTCTGAAATGTGTAAGTCAGATGTCATTGTCAAGAGTATAAATGAGTTTGCAATGTAGTAAGATCAGAAATTGCATTTGAAGCATCAGTCTGACATCAGCAAGAAAAAGAGAAAAAACTGACAGATAAAGAACGCAGACTTGAAACATTACAGAATCAGACTCTGTGTCACGTTGCAAAGACATTCAAAAGAGTAAGCATCAAGACTCTGAAAGCAGAAATGTACACAAGCTCGCTGCATGTTCATCTGAACATGCTGCAAGACAAGATCACGTTACGCAGTTGAGTCAATGATCGTACACAGAAAATCAGACAAGCATGCAAACTGATACGCGCTCGTCTGATGAATATTAATTGCATCATCTCTCGCTTTTTTGTCATCAAGAAAGTGACACTTCTGAACAACTTAATTCAAGAAGATGCAAAAATACAGTCGAGATGTGAACAATTAGTTCTCGCTGCAACGATTTTGACTAGTGACAGCATCATAATAACGTAGTTTCACAGAAGTCAGTGAAAGCAACGATGGAAAAAATATAGAAAACACATCATAAATGTTCACATCATAAATGTTCACATCATTTCGACACAAAGATTGCATCTGTTCAACAAGATGATAAAGATGCAAAATGATCTTCAGAAGATTAAAAGCACTCTCATCACTTACATCAGAATTGAACGCATAAATCTAAATGTTTATTTGCACTTCAGAAACGTTTCAGACGCAGATAGTGTGCAATGCAACTGCAACTGAAATCATCAGACGACGAAACATGTACTCATGCATTGCTTGAACTGATCACATCTGCAATTAAGAATGCTACAAAATGTTGACTTCTTGAACTATCAAATAATCATCACTATCACGAAGAGTCTCAGAGCAGCTGCAAGAATGATGATGAAAATGAAGCTTCTGAAGCAATTTAAAGTGACTGAGTCACTCATTCTTTAACGTGCAATCAACGCGAACTAATTTGATACAAAGTCTCATAATGATAGTTTCAACTGCGTGAAGCAGTTGTATAGACAGCGAGTGATTTTCTATCTCAGAAAGTTTTGTTCACTCGATATAAATAGCATAAAGTCTCTCATGAGTCAGCTTAATTGATGTCACAAGAGTGTATGAATTTATTATTATTATTATTATCATAGAAATGATGCAATAATAGTTGATCAATCATTGCTCGATCGAAGACATCTAGATAGTCGTGATATTCAGAGAGAAGCTTGACTTTGACTTGCTCAAGAGCTTCAGCGTGAGAAAGCTTATGCAAATTCACTTCTTCAGACTTGTTTTCAACTGTAGTTATAAGTCGATTGATTTTCAAGATGATAACAGCAAAGATCTTGATATTTGATTGTTTGACTAACATTTTATATGTTGCTGTCTCTATCATTGCTATGTTCATTGAACTGAAAGAGAATGAATTCAGACTGAACGTTGATTTAGAATTTTTGACGTTAGTTAAAGCTGCGTCACATAATTTTAACTGTTCAATTAGTTTAACTGACTTCTCATTGAACTGATTGAAAGAGAGTAATTTCAGACTGAATTAAGATGTAATGAAAAATCTCTTCAGTATATGAGTAGAAGTCAAACTCTTCTGCTTCATGATTATCTTGTTACTCATGAGTAGAACAATCGATTTCTGACTAGAAGTGAAATTCGAAAATTGAAGAAAATTGATTTGCATATCAATTACTAGATTAATTTTGTTCATTCATGTTTTTTCAAAAATTATTTGATGTTAATTTAATCGAGTGATCAACATAGAAGTTGTGTCAATCGTATGATCTTGAACAGTCAGATTCAAATAAATGACATGAATAATGAGTTTCTTAGTATAATGATCATCAAATTCTTGAATTGACTTCGCTTTGATCAAAGCAAGAAATTCAATTTGCAACTGATTATAAACAATCTGCGCGATCACTTCATCAATGAATGAATAGTCAGCAGCTTTGATGTTAATCAATGACTTCAATGAGTAACTAATTTCATTACTAGAAAGTACATATTCAGTAGTCAAAGATTCAGAAGCAAAAGAGTCATCTGACATGCTCATCATTAAAGAAATTAACATCTCTTTCATCATGTCTTTGATGAAAGTCTCTAGTTTTTTGTCTCGCTGTTCTTGAAAGACATTTTCTCATTCTTTTTATTCTTCAAAATGATGATTTCATGTAGACGAGAAATGAATGCATGAGATGCAAAAGTGTTGATCTTGTTCTGAGAGCAATTCTTGAACAAATGTTTCAAGATCTTGCAGATGTAGCAGATGATAAATGATTTTGCTCAATCAGACTCAGAAATAAAAAAGATGATAAACTTAACATAATTAATTATTGAAGTCGTCACTGACAATGAAGTAGCAACGCATTTATCAGATACAACAGTGACTTTGATGATGACAATGCAAAGCTGACTGCGTAGCTGATAGTTGACTCACTATTTATTATTCACATCTTGAAGAAAGATTCTTAAGCGAGTGAGCGAAGTAAAGTTCTTTGAACAGATTGATAAAGCATTCTGCAAGCGATTGTTGATCTTATTCTGAAGATTATTCATCAGAGTGCAATCATCGTAGTCTAGATAGCTGAATAACTTCATAAAATCAAAGTAGAAGACATTGAAAGACTTGTCTGTTTATCTCAGAGTGTTGTACTCACGATGACACTTTCGATTTCTATTCAGTTCATCGTATATTTCTTTCAGATGCTCAAATAGCTTGTAGATTAAGATGTAAGAATGCAAAGCATTATGATGATGTCAAGCGAAGATATGTTCAGCAACATCATCTTCTAGTCTAAATATCACATAAACAATACAGATATTCTCATTATTAAAGTGATTGATATTTGTCTGAAGCTTGTCGTTCATCTTAACTCTTCAGCTATTTCATGTTGATTCATCTTCATCAATAAATACAGATGAGTTTGAAAACTTGAAAGACTTGTAATGATTATTATCAAATAGAGTGAATGACTTACGTCGAGTATGATTCTCGATAAATTGACGAGATAGAGATTTTATAGAAACTCAAGATTCAGTAGACTGATGAGATTGAGACTGATTCGCTGAACGCTGTCTCTTTTTTAGACTCAAGACTTTCTCTTGTAGTTCAATGATAGTCTCTTCTTAAGTGTCTATTGTCATTTGATTGATCTCTAGCTCATTAAGTTTCTTGATGTGATCAACTTGAACATTGATTCATTGCTTGTTGAGTTTCAAAGTCATGTTTTGTTGATCTTTTAGCTTGATCAGCATCTTGATGATCTCATCTGACTGATCAATAGCTTATTGACGAAGTTGTTGACTCATGTTGATGTTTCATGAGATAGCGACATTCTGAGATTCAGCTGAGACATCGAAAGAAATAATGAAAATGCGTCTGCTAGCAGTGCTTCTAAGCAGATGAGCTGTTTGTGACTCAACTGATTCAGAGTCGCGTGTCATCATAAGAAATTAAAGATAAAGATAGATAAATTATGATAAGATTGAATGATTGATTTGATAAATTTGAGTAAATTTGAATGTGTGTTTTGATGAAAGTAATTCAAAGAATTTCTTGCGAATTTTCTGAATAGAAGTAGATTATTTCGTATCATCTACACGTTGATAGCAGAGTAGTTGATTAGCATTTATCTACTGTTAGAAATCGATCTAGAGCGAGTCATAAAGATGTCATTTAACTAATAGATAAATGCTAAGAAAGAAAAGTATCTACAGAAAAGAACTTGATTCTTATATGTATGTTTCTCAGCTTTGTGCTAAACTTGATGAGATTGACATCTTACACATATGATGCAGAGTCTTGATGACAACATGACTAGATCAGATTCTCGCTAGACTTGATTAGAATGAAATCAGATGAAGACTAGACGAAGAATAGACGAAGACTAGAATTGTAACAATCAATGAGTAAAAGATGTCAACAAGATGAATGAGCTTTGCAATGAGTATAAATAAGCTATAAGTGAAAACAAGCTCAAGCTACATAGCACTGAATTGAAGCATTGCAAGATCATTAATGATATTCTGTTCAGAAAAGATTTACTGTGAGTTTCTGAGAATATGCATATGAAATTGCTAAAGAAAATTCATGATCAATCTTTCATTTCTCACTTTGACAATTGAAGAACTATTGATTTAGTTCAACGTTTCTACTATTGATCAGATCATCAAGCAATGATTAGATATTACATTCAAAACTATTATGTCTATCAACAAAGTAAGACATTTAGAAATAGCATTAATGAACTTCTTCATTCTCTTTCAATTTCACAGAAACGCTGAAAAGATATAGCTATGAACTTCATCATTGAGTTACTTTTATCAGAAGATTATAACATCATTTGCACAATCATATGTTGACTCATCAAGAAACATTACTATGTTCTCTGTCATTGAAGAGACGAAGATATCTCAGTTGAAGAAACGATTTGAATCATGCTATAAAACGTTTATTGACTTCATAATTTATTTAATTCTATTGTTTCAAACAGAAACTCTTAATTCATATTAACAATGTGACAAAGTTTTTGTAAATGACTAAGAATTACAGCTAGTTTATTAACAGTTTATCATTCTGAAATCAATGATTAATCAAAACAAGTTAATCAAGATGTTGAATGCAAATTAAGAATTTACAGTAACTACATGCAGAATGATTAAGCAAAATGACTTTCAATGATGAAATTCAGCGAAAATTTCAATATCTTCTTGATCATCTTAATGATTTCATTTTACTTCAATAAAGAGTTTCATTCTTGAATGAGTTTTGATTCAAATACAACTGACTACAAGACAATTCACAAATGTCTTAAAGCTAGAAAAGTCAATGATATTATCATTTAAATGAAAGAGCTTCTTATCTTCAATCATCAGCAATTGAAAAAGACGAAGCAGATCATCAAAGCTCAGATCAATAAACATAAACAAGATGTCATTTATGAAGTAAATGATTGAGTTTAATTATCTTTTAGAAACGTCAAAATAACAAGATCATGCAAAGATTTGAAAGATAAACAACTAAAACTTTATTAAATCATGATCAAAGTTGAGATTTTTTATCATCTTCATTTATTAATAAGCATGAAGCAGCTGCATTTAATGTTCAGCTCAAAGCTATTATGTTCTTATTTTTAAAACTTATTATCAGAACAGCATTCAAAATCTTTTAAATCATTGACAATCAAGAATGATGAACATTGAGAGATAAATGATATTTTGAACTTCAGATGCTATCAAGATTGAATATAATACAAGATCAAATGAATGAGACTAGATCAAAATAACAAATGATAGTACTATGTTGATAAAGAAGAATTCAAGAGCTTGAAAGAAGTTTTAGTTGAATTTCATAAACTGTTGAAATCATGTCTAGAAACTAATCAGAGTGCATGCGTGACTAGAATGTTTGATCTATAAAGATAGCTATAACTAAGACTTTAAGAATACAGAAGAAAGAAGGTACAAAAGACAAGAAGAACACGCTTTATATAGTAGTTACTCAGATCAATGCTAGTCTCAAAGAAGACGTGTTGAAACACAAGAAAGATGTTGATTCAAAAGATGTTTATGATACAAAGAAATATGTTTATCATAGAAATCTGTTGATTACTTGTAACACAAAGAAGTGTGTTTATTTAGAAGACAATAGAAGCTGATTAGAAGATGCTAGAAAAGAGAAAAGATGCTGAGTCATATCTGAGTCAGATCTGAGTCAGATCTAGATCAGATCTCGACTAGATTGTTAACTAGCTTTAATTAATTCTAACACATTCATAACATTAACTTTATTCAGACAAGTCACACTAAGTTGAAAAACAGTGAAAGTTTGCATTTCATTTGTTTTATTCATGCAAACATGAATTTTCAAAGAAAAAAGTAATGTTACAAATGTGTCAAAATTAATTAAAGCTAGTTAACAATCTAGTTGAAATTTGATCTAGATCTGATTTAAATATGATTCAGCATCTTTTCTCTTTTCTAACATCTTTTAATCAGCTTTTATTGTTTTCTAGACAAACACACTTCTTTGTGTTATGAGTGATTAATAAATTTCTATAACAAACACATTTCTTTGTGTCATAAACATCTTTTAAATCAACATCTTTCTTGTGTTTCAACACGTTTTTTTGAGTCTAGCGTTGATCTGAGTAACTACTATATAAAGCATGTTCTTCTTGTCTTTTATATCTTCTTTCTTCTGTATTCTTAAAGTCTTAGTTATAACTATCTTTATTGATCAAACATTCTAGTCATGCACGCACTCTGATTAGTTTCTAGACATGATCTCAATCACTATCATCTTTCTTTTTGATGAACAAGATAAGCGAGACGTATGATGCAAAGTTGAAGAAAATGAACTCTTTGTTTAAATGATTAATCAGATACTTTTTTATCTTTTGAAGCTTGTAATTGAACATCTGATATAGTCTGCTTCAAGAAGACATTTCTTCATCAATCAACTCAATTTTGTGATCATAGAAATGATGTAATAATAGCTGATTAATCATTGCTTAATCAAAGATATTTAAATAGTTATGATATTTAAAGAAAAGCTTAATCTTGACTTGCTTGAGAGCTTCAGCGTGAAAAAGCTTATGCAGATTCACTTCTTCAGACTTGTTTTTGACTGTAGTTATGAGTCAATTGATTTTCAAGATGATAACAGCAAAGATCTTAATGTCTGATTGTTTAATTAACATTTTATATGTTACTGTCTTTATCATTGCTATATTTGTTGAACTGAAAGAGAATGATTTCAAACTGAACGTTGATTTAGAATTTTTGATGTTAGTTAAAGTCATGTCACATGATTTTAACTGTTTGATTAGTTTAACTAACTTCTCATTGAACTGATTGAAAGAGAGTGATTTCAAACTGAATTAAAATGTAGTGAAAGATCTCTTCAATATATAAGTAGAAGTCAAACTCTTCTGCTTCGTGATTGTTTTATTGCTTGAAAGTAGAACAATTGATTTCTAACTAGAAATGAAAATCGAAAATCAAAGAAAATTGATTTGCATATTAATTACTAGGTTAATTTTGTTCATTCATGTTTTTTCAAGAATCATTTATGTTATGAGTTTGCATAGAGCGAATCATATGAGTGTATTCTAACTAGAAGTTCAAAGCTGAAGAAGAAAGAAGATGCAACACGTTGTAAGTTTTACTCACGAAGACACGTTAGATCGCTAGCGTGTCAACATTAGCTTTATACTAGTTTATGATAGTCTGACATGATTTATGTTAGACTAATTTGAAGTGCATGATTACAACATTACTCTTCTTCTTCATTTAACAATGTTCTCATTGCTGCAGTTCAATCAATCTTTGTTAAGTCGATTTCTATCTTGACTTGTTCAAATATCATTCATGAAAGTCATTTACAATCTTCAAGCATTCTTTGAATTCACTTTCATCAACGTTGTATCAATGTAAATCGACATCATATTCTTTTCAATTGACACGATATTATAGTTGTTTATCTTGTTCATAGTGTCTGAAGTTCAGTATGTTCTTCATCTTTCATTCATCTTCATCGTCAATCACTATAAAGTCAGACGATTTATTTCGTTGTTCATTCAAAGAATTCTTTGAATTTAGTTGCAGCAGATTTAATGCAAACTTCAAATGTATCTTCATAGTCAATGATAGTTTCAGTTAATAAGCATGTTTAATCTTGATCAGAATCTTAAAGAGTTCTAGTATTTTATCATTTAACTTCTTTGATGATTTTAAGATTATTATGTTTCTAGAATTCAAAAACATCATGTCATTTATCTTGTAAATCATTTTCTTTTGATGTTTGTCAATCTGTTTCTTCATTATGACTCTGACTCTTGTCAAGACTTGCTTAATTAATGTTAGTGATCATTTCATGTGTTTAAATATATTCTTTGCTTTGTCTGCTTCGATTCTAGCTTGAGTGATCTCATATTCAATTGAGTTTAAATTGAAGCTCATATAAGAATGAAAGTTTTTATTAAGAAAAAACGTCAACTGTTCAATTGACAACGAAATAGCATTGTTATCAACGAATTCAATCATGAATAATCAGATGAATCAATCATCTTGCATATATGAGCAGTAACTTCGTAGATATCATTCTACATTCTGATTTGCTCTTTTTATCTAATCATCAATCTGAAAATGATAATCAATGAATAGTTTCATCTTGATGTTTAGTCTTAAACATAGAAACTTTCAGACAATTGATATGAATTGTAAATCATGATTGAACATTATTGATCTTGATAATTCATGAATTCTGAAGACTCATATCAACAGTAGCTTGACTGTTTATTCTGCGAAGATTTCTTTGTCATTTGATCAACACAATATATAATGTCGTTTCTTAGACAATTAATCTATGACTGTCAGAATCGCGTTGTTTTCACCACTTTCTGATAGATCAATAATGAAGTTTAATAATATGTTCTGTCATTACTGCTCAAATATGAGCAATGACTTCAGCAGTTCATTGATTCAATCTCTCGATGCTTTTGATCTGCAACAAACGTAACAGTTTTGAATGTAACACTTGATCATCATTCTCATCTTCAATTAGCAATATAATCATCTCAGCAAGTTCAACATTCAATTCATGTCAGAGTGATCATTGATCAAAAGATCATGTGCTTTTCTTATCAATCAAGTGATCATTGACTGAGAAACTCATAGTCTATCATCTTTTCAAAGTACTTCATTAAGTACTTTGCAATTATTTAGATTAATATCTTAACAAGTTTTTCTGTTCTGTTCTATGACTATTTGAATATTAAAGCACAGTTGATTTGTTTAATTTTCAACTATAATCTGATTCTGAATAGAAATCATCTCTTTAATTGAATTTTGATTAACTTTTGATTCAAGTTTTGAATCTGAGTCAGATTCTGAGTCAGATTCTGAGTCAGATTTGAGCAAGATCTGAGTCAGATCTTAATCAACTTTCTGATCATCTTCTTGATCAGCTTTTATTGACTGCAGTTCAAATCTGTCTTTTAACAATAACATCTGATGCTGATATAACTTTTGATCATTATTTGCTTCAACTGACTTGACGTCTGACATTCTGATCAGCACATCAATCTTCAGATTCTGTTTTTTCAACTGATATATAATCTTAAAGTTATATTCAAATAACTTCTCAGCTCATTTAACTTGTCATCTGATCAGTTCTTTGATGATTATGAAGTACTTCAAATTCAGATGATCAATGAAGATCTTGATTGAAATATTTATACATTTCAATTTGAAACATCAATGCTTCAAGCAGCGAATAATGATCAGCAGTTCTTTGTCATAAATCTCGTAGTTGCATTCTGTGAAAATTATGTTCTTGCTATAGAAGATCACTGAATGTAGAATGTCTTCATCATCATATTGAGACAATACTTCGTCGTTTACATAGTTTAAGAAGTTTGTTTTCAGAATAGCTTTTCTGATCAAGTTGAAATGCTTCAGAACAAGAACTGTCATCATCTGTTGCTTTAATTTTTCAAAGAATGTCTGACAGATTTCTGTTCATTCAAAAAGATGATATTTTCAAGTCAGCTTTATCATGAGTTAAATGATTTTTGAGAAGTTCTTTATGAATTGTTGATAAAAATTGCAGAAGTCAATGAAGATCTGTACATGAGTCAATGATTGCAACACTTTTCAACTTTGAATCACATTTACTTTTCAAAGATTCATTCGTAGATCATTTGTGAATATCAGTAGTTTAAGAAACGAGATTTTCTGAATCTTGAATTTGCACTTGTCAATGTTTATTTGCAAGTTGACTTCGTGAAGCTTGTTTAACACTTCTTTCACATGAGTTCTATGTTTCTTCAAGATTTTACTGTAAATAAGAATATCATTCAAATATGTTTGACAGAATTTATGCAGACATTCAAACAATACATCATTGATATAGTGTTGAAAGAATGCAGATTCATTGATTAATTCAACGAGCATTACTTTATACTTGTAGATGTTGAAGAAAGTAATAAAAGTAATTAAATTCTCGCTTTCTGAACTCATTCGCAGTTTATTGAACGCAGCAATAATGTTGAGTTAAGTTAAATACTTACTGTCTTGAATTCAAGCTAGTACTTCGTCTATTAAGAGTATTGAGTAACGATTTCTTTTGATCAGAGCATTCAGTTTTTGATAGTTTATGCAAAAGCGAAAACTATTATCTTTCTTTTTAACAAATAGTATTAACGAAGCGAAGAGAGCTTTGCTGAGTGTAATAAACTTCTTCTTCAAGTTTTCTTCTAAATACTTTTTGATCTTCTGCAACTTGTGACTCAACATGAGATACAATCAACTTTTAGAAGACTGACTCTTATCTTTTAATTCAATCATATGATCATATGATTGATGTGAAGATAACTGCGTTGTCTTTTCTCTATCAAAAACATTCAGAAAGTCGTGATAAACTATTAAAAGCTTCTTCTTCGATTTCTTTAATGACATGATAAAGATCATTTTATTCAGTTTCGCGAAATCTTCAACTGAGCTAAGCGCTTTGTTAATTTCACTAATGATCAAGAAGAAGATTTTGATCTTCTTATTCTTGACTAAAGTTTAATACACAGCGACTTTAATCATGATAATATTGATGAGTTTCTTTGTCTCAGTTAATTGAAAGAAACAAAGTTGATCGAGATTAATTTGAATGCTTTGCTTTGTTATGAAAGCAAATTCAATGAATCTATTCACTGATTTCTGATTCATGAGTCTCTTCAAGATGATCATTAATGTAACAATTAAGTTCAAGTTCTTTCATTTCATTTTGCAAATTTCATTTGATTCAGATTTGTAAAATGCTAATTGACTGCTTGCTTTTAAAACAACAAATTTCAATGTTTGAATCTTCAACAATGATATTAATCAATCATTTACAGAATTTATCAACATTTGATTTTTTTAATCAAAGATTTTCAAAGATTATCTTCTGTTGATCTAGACAAGTTATTAATAAAGACATCATTTCATTCTTATGTTCTTGTATCATAATCAATGTATACAGAACATATGTAATTAACTTTTAATCAGAAGTTTCATCATACAATTGAATTGACTTTGATTTTAACAGTGATATTGACTGAATATCAAAGTGTTCACACAGCTTTGACATCAAAGATTCATCAATGAAAGTCATGTCAGTGATTTCAGTATTTATCAGAGCAAAGAATCTGAATATCTTTTCTAAACTACTTAAGATGATGTTAACAATGAATGACTTGAAATTAAATGAATCATCAGACATGTTGATAAAGCAAAATATGAGTATATTGTTCTCAGTCACTACTTTAACAAGAACAGATCGTTTTTCAAATTCATTGCAATTTCATGCATCTGAGTTGATTTAAGACAGTTGCATGCTTTATGTTTTGACTTCTTGCATTTGAAGCAGAGTTCTTTTTTAAACAACTTCTCTCTAGCAAAATCAATGTTCAATATTCTGAGTTTCTTTTATGCAGAGATTGAAGCTGAAATCGCAGTAGTGATTGTCATCAAGATGCTATCGATAAAGCGAGCGACTTAAGTCATTGATGTTTTAAAAGCTGATTAAGCATTTAATTTCATCAATTGAACATTGACTTGCATGCAAATGTTAACAAATTCATTCAAATTCATAGTTTGTTTGTTGATCATGACTCACTGAAGATCTGAGCTAATCTTATGCTGAAGATCATTTAGTAAAGTTTCGTTATTGTACTTTAGTTTCACACTAAGTCTTTGAAATTTCATTCAAAATTCATGAAAGAAAATCTTGTTTTGATACAGTTTTAAGAACTGTTGTTGAGTTGTGTGATGTTGATTAAAATTATTGTACATTTTATTTATGATCAACAATATCTTTTTTGCTTCAAGAAATGAGTTCATGATTGTATTTCTTATTCTGAGTGCTATGTGTTTGATCATCATTTCACTGACTCAACTTTTCACATATGCAATCTTCATTTCTTCAATAGAAAAATGATTTTTGTTCATCTTCAGCTTATTTTGCATTCAAGACAATTAATTATTCACATTTTATCTTGAATCTTTAAACAAAAGTGAATCAAATAGCTTGATTGACTTTAAGAATTGATCTTTCAAAATCAAAGTGCTTAGTCAACTTAATATTACTTTTAAATGATGTATAATCACGTTCTTTTTCTTCATTTCTTTTTATAAATGCATTTAAACAACATTCAACATTGTCTGTGTAACTTTCAACTCAATGTTAATCTTGTTGATGTCATTCAACATCTGAATCATGTCATTGTAAATCTTGATTTCAATGTCATGCTGTTGACATATTTACTTGATAAATGCAATGAAATCATTTACTTCATGAGTACTTATTCAAGCATTCAGTTCAGTGCTGATGCTGATTTTGATCATTTCGTGATTGAAAAGTCAAGCGTTCGTGTTTTCTTCTTCTGTATTCAATAATGCATTCATGTCTTCTTCTTCTGATGTTGTTTAATTCTGTGATGAAAGTGATTCTCTTTCAGCATTTCAAAGTTTATAATGAGCAATGCTCACTGATTCTGACTTTAATTCTGTGCTTCTAGTCATTGTGAGTAGAAAATTGCTGATTGAAATTCAACTGAAATTTCTGATTTCAGTTCTAGAACAATGTATTCATGTTCTTCTGTTCTTCTGTTCTGACAACAAGCTCAGTAAAGAGTTAGTTTAAAGCAATGCGTTCATGTTTTTCTGTTCTAGAAATTTCTTGATTTCTAACAAGTCTTCTGTGTCATAATTCTAGTCTTGTCAGACTCAGTCTTCTAGCCTTGTCAGATTTATTCTCACTTTGTCATCTTGATTAGTTTCTATTGAGTCTAGCATCGACTGAGAAACACATATATGTAGTCAGCTTCTTTTCTGTAGCTATCTTTCTTTCTTAGCATTTATCTTCTAGTTAAATGACATTCATATTGACTCGCTCTATGCTGACTTCTAATATTAGATAAATGCTCATCATTTACTACTCTGCTATCAACGAATAAACGATACGAAACAATCTATTCAGTAAGAAAAATTTGCAAGAAATTCTTCAAATTTGCATCATCATCATTTTAAATCGCAAGAGATTCTTCGATTCTACATTCATTTTCATCATTCTATTTGCAAGAAATTCTTTGAATAAAGCATTTAATTATTATTTGAAATTCACAAGAGATTCTTTGAATTTTCACTCATCAAAAAACATCAATTCAAAACATCAATTTCTCATTTATTCTTATCTCAACAACTTCTACCTTCTCTTATCATGACATGTGACGTCAAGTCAGTTGAGCTTCAAACAACTCGTCTGCTTAGAAGCATTGTCAGTAGAAGAGTTTCACTTCTACTCATTGATGCTTCAGTCGAAGCTGAGAAAGCTGTCATCGCATGAAACATAAACATCGAAGAACAACTGCTTCATTGAGTCAGCAATCAACTTGACGAAGTCATCAATATGCTGAATGAGCTTCAAAGTCAGCAAGACTTGACTTTACAACTTAATGAACACTGACTTCTCATACAAGAAGATCACAAAAAGAGAGCGAAACAACTAGAAGTCGCTTTTGATAAAAACGATGAGCTAGAGAAAAAGATCAATCAGCTACAAGATGAGCGATTGAACTTCAGAGTGAAACAACGTCAAGTCGATCGATCTATGCTTCGTCAAGATACTCAGTCAGCTGAACAACGAGTTAATCAGAAAGTTGAATGAAGCTCAACTTTTAAAGCTCGCTCTCAACGAAAGTCTTCTACTCTATCTGAAAACGAAAATGATCATCACAAGTTCATCAAGCTTTTGAATTCACTCATCTTCATCGAAACAGATGATTCTATCTGAAAGACATGAAACATCAAAATAGCTGACAAGCTCAATGTCAACGCGAATCATTACTCTACTGAAAAGATTCATATTGTCTATGTAATTTTCAGGCTAGAAGACGATGCTGATCAGCAAATCTATGCAAAGCATCATGTTGATGCTTTCTCACTCTATCAATCACTATCAGAGTTACTGAAACATTTGAAAGAAATTTATGAAGATCAGAATCTGATTCAAAAGTGTCGTTGCAAATATGTTGCTCTGAAGCAGCTCAACAAGTTCTTCAGCTCTTTCTATTCAGAATTCACTAGAATATTCAGCTTTCTGAACTACGACAATATCACTCTGATGAACAACATTCAGAATAAAATCAATAATCATCTTCAGAACGCGTTGTCAGTTTGTCTCATAAAGTTTAGCTCGCTTGACAAGCTCAAGATCTTTCTTCAAGATGTGAATAACAAACAATGAGTCAATTATCAGCTACGTGATGAGCAATGAACAGTCAAATCAATAGCAGCTTTGAAAAAACGTTTTGTTTCTTCGTCAACATCAGCTTCAGCTTCAACTACTAGCTATGTTTGACTCGCTACTTTTTCATTCTCAAATCTGAATGATCAAGAATGTCAATCATCTGCTTCAACTGCAAAGTATCGAGTCATCTTTCAAAGAACTGCTCTCAGCTGAAGACTAGTACTTCAACATCTCATGCATTCATTTCTCGTCTCAATGAGATCATCATGTCGAAAGAAGAGAAGAAATTATTTACAGAGAAATCGAAGAATGAGGCAAAAAACTAGTGACTTTCATCAAAGACGTGATGAAAGATGTGTTAATTTCTTCAACAATGAGCAGCTTAAATGATTTTTTTGCTTCGAAATCTTTGACTACTGAATGTGTACTATCTAGCAATGAAATTAGTTACTCATTAAAGTTATTGATTGACATTGAAGCAGCTGACTATTCGTTCATTGATGAATTAATCGCGCAGAATGTTTATGATCATTTGCAAATCAAATCGTTATCTTTAATCAAGCTCAAGTCAATAAGAGAATTCGATGATCATTATGCAAAAAAGCTCATTACTCATGCAATTTATTCAAATCTGACTGTTCAAGATCATATGAAACGTTTCGTCTTTATGCTGATTACTCGATTGAATCAACATCAGATGATTCTTGAAAAAACATGAATGAACAAGATTGAGATGACTATTGATATGAGAAACAATCGTCTTCAATTTTCTAGTTTCGAAGCTTATATCAAAGCTTCTATCAAAGCTCATTTGATCTTTCTTTCTGTCATCAAGAAAATCGCGATAGAACAGAAAAGTTCAACTTCTACTCAAATACTAAAGAGATTTATTTCTTCTGTTATCACTTGACTCAGCGAGAAGTCATCTTCATTCAGTAAAATCGTGAAATCATCTAATTCAGTCAACTTCGCTTCGTCTTTTGATTCAATGAACATAGCAATGATAGAGACTGCAGCATATAAATCACTAGTCAAACGGTCGAATGTGACTACTTTCGCGATTATCATCACGAAAATCAATTGACTTCTAAAAACAGCTAGAAATAAATCAGAGAACGTAAATCTACAAGAACTTTCACATGAAGAAATCTTGAAAGAAGTCAAAGCTAAGCTTTCTTTGAAATATCATGACTATCTAGACGTGTTTGATCGAGCGATGACTGATCAACTACTTTTTCATCGACTCTATGATCATAAAATAGAGTTGATCGACGAAAGAACATCTTCTCAAAGTCGTCTCTATCATATGTCTGACTACAAGCTTCAAAAGATGAAGAATTATCTGATTAAACATCTGAATAAAAGCTTTATATCTTTTAGCTCGATCTTATACGCTTCGCTCATACTATTCATCGAAAAGAAAGACGATAGTCTGCGTTTCTGCGTCGATTATAAAAAGCTCAATGCTTTGATCAAACGAAATCGCTATCTTCTATTCTTAATAGACGAAACTCTCGCTTGTATTCAAGATAGCAAGTATCTGACTTGATTGAACATCATTGTTGTCTTCAACAAACTGTGTATGCATTCAAGCAGCGAAGATTTGACTATCTTTATCGTCTCTTTTGATTTCTACAAATATCACGTGATGTCTTTCAAATTAATTAACGACTCAACTTTCTACCAACATTATATGAACGACGTGCTATTTGACTATCTTCATCAGTTTTGTCAGATCTATCTAGATGACATTATCATTCACAGCAAAACACTGAAAAAACATAAGCAACACGTACGATTGATTCTACATAGACTACGAGAGACTGATCTTCAAATAAATATAAACAAGTGCGAGTTTCATGTTCAGAAGATCTTCTTTCTGAAACTATTGCTATTCATTGAAGAACTAAAGATGAATTTCAGAAAAGTACAAGCAGTAGTTGAATGATTTACTTCTACAAACCTCATTCAGATGCAGTTCTTCATCAACTTCTGCAACTTCTATCGACGTTTTATAAAGAACTTTTCGAAGATTGTTCATTCTCTGATTCAACTAACTCAAAAAAAGATGATATTTGAATGAAATCAAGCTTGTCAAATGATCTTTGATCATATGAAGAAACGAATGACTGAAGTTTCTATTCTTCGTCATTTTGATCAGAATAAAGAGACTATTCTTGAAATAGACTCATTCAACTACGTCAACGATGACATACTTTCTCAGTATGACGACGAAGAAACATTGCATTCGATGATTTACTACAGCAAGAATCTGAGCTTCGCTGAGTGCAATAAAATTCAGCTTGACTGAAGATTATCAACAAGCGAAGATGACTGCTAGTTGACTTGACTCAATCAATGTTGATCGCTAGAGAATAAGAAGATTAAGCAGGAAAAAGAGAATAAATAGATCATTATTTCTTCTGTTTTCTTCATCATCTCTTTCTGTTTCTTCATCTCTTAGAATTCAGTCAGAAACGCGCTTTTTGCCTCACTCACTCACTTTATAGACTCAGTCGCTTAGATAGAGAAAGTGCTTGACATCTCAGAGTGACTTTCGAGACAAATTTTAGCTCTGAAAATCATCAGAGATTATCGAGTTTGCTCAAACACATATAATATATATTCGTTCAAACGAAGATGATGCTCGATAGTACGAAATCTATGACAAGAAATTACTAGCAATCATTCGTGCCTTCGAACATTGACAATCTGAGCTGAAATTGACTGAGCTACTCATCAAGATGTTCACTAATCATCAAGCTTTAACGTCATTAATGAAAGATAAAGAGCTAAGTAGACATCAAATGCGCTGAGTACAAAAGCTCGTTGACTTCAACTTCAAAATTATGTATCGCTCAGACAAATAAAACATCAAAGTCGATGCATTGACTCGTTGAATCAATTCAGTTTCTAGAAGCTTCGAGAATAAATGATGTCGCTATCAGCGAACTACAATTCTCACGTCAGATCGAATGAAAATTGCTGATCTAAAGAAGAACATCAATGAATCAATCTATAAACAGATTCTTGAAACTAATGAGATTGACGAGAATTGTACGCTACTTCGCGAAGCAATAGAAAGAGACGAGACACAATATGAAGATATCAAATTGAAGAATTGTCGAATTCAGAATAAAATCTTGTATCATGATAGTCAGCTATGAATCTCGTTCAACGAGCTTCTACAAATGAATCTGATTCGTGAGATACATGATCAATCATCAGTTGATCATTCTGATATTCTTAGAACTGTGAAGATCATAAAGCGAAACTACTATTGATCATTCATGCGAAAAACGATAGATCAATATATTTGAAACTGTTATATCTGTCAACGATCAAAGACATCTAGAAATAAATCAAACGACTTGCTTCAATCTTTATCGATATCTGAACAGCAATGACAAGACATAGTAATAAACTTCATTATTGATCTATCTGATTCAAGCGAGTACAACGCTATTCTGACAATCATCTGCAAATTGTCAAAAGAAAGGCATTATATTTCTTGCATCACTGAGAATGAAGATATCACTGTCGAAAAGACAGCTGAAATGCTGATTCAATGAGTATATCGAACTCATGATCTATCAAGCTTCATAGTATCTGATCGAGGTTCGCAATTTACCTTCATTCTATGAAAGTCGCTTTGCAAAAGACTAGACATTAACCTTCGACTCTCTACAGTCTATCATTCTCAGATCGACGATCAAAGTGAACGAGTCAATCAGAACGTCAAAAGATATCTTCGATTCTTCTGTTCATATATGCAAGATGACTGATTTAAGTGACTACTCATGATTGAGTTTGTCAACAATAACGTCTTGTTCTCAGTCATCTTCTTGATCTTCTTCTTTATGAACAAGAACTTTCATTCTTGTATGAGCTTCAATTCTGACATCATTAAGTATGAAAGCATTCGCGAATGCTTGCAGATTGATCGAGTCAAGAATATATCTGAACAAATGAACAAGACATTGATTTTCGCTCGTGAAGCTCTGATCAAAACATGAAAACAAATGATGAATCAAGCTAACAAGCATAGAAAGAAGATCAATTACAAGATCAAATCAAAGATGTTTCTGAATGAAAGAAACATCATTACAGCGAAATCTTTCAAGAAGCTAGATGACAAAATGCTTGATTCTTTCATCAATCTAGATCTCATCGACTCTTCATATAAACTGAAATTATCAGAGTCTATGCATGTTCATGATGTATTTCATTCTGATCTGCTTCGCTCTGTCGTCGATGATTTCTTGTCTGATCAGAAGAATGAACTCTCAGATTCAATAGTGATAAACGACGAAGACGAGTGAGAAATCAATGATATATTGAATTCTTGTTAATATCAAAGATGACTTCAGTATAAAGTCAAATGAAACGACTATGACAATGATCTCAATTGATACAACGCTGATGACGACGAATTTATGAATGCTCAGAAGATCATTGATGATTTTCATATTTGATACTTGAACAAATCGCGCTAATCAACAATTCAATCAATCAATTGAGTCAAGCAGAAAATACATTCATGCAAACATAAATCATCAAAGAGAGAGAGTAATGTCACGATTCTAGCCTTGTCAGACTCAATCTTCTAGTCTTGTCAGATCTATTCTCGCTTCGTCATCTTAACTAGTTTCTATTGAGTCTAGCGTTGACTGAGAAACACACATATGTAGTCAGCTTCTTTTCTGTAGCTATCTTTCTTTCTTAGCATTTATCTTCTAGTTAAATGACATTCATATTGACTCGCTCTATGCTGATTTCTAACATTCTGAGTTCAATTTTCAAGTTTAAATGATGTAACTTGTTTTTATATCATCTACATGTTGATAGTAAGATTGATGAGCTTTGAACTAATGTTATAAGTTTGCATAAAGCGAATCATATAAGTGTATTCTAACTAGAAGTTCAAAGCTGAAGAAGAAAGAAGATGCAACACATCATGAGTTTTACTCACGAAGACACGCTAGGTCACTAGCGTGTCAACATCAGCTCTATACTAGTTTATAATAGTCTGACATGATTTATGTTAAACTAACTTGAAGTGCATGATTATAACAATTTGATGTTGATTTAATCAAGTAATCAACATAAAAGCTGTGTTAATCATATGATCTTAAACAGTCAGATTTGAATAAATTATATAAATAATGAGTTTCTTAACATAATGATCATCAAATTCTCGAATTGACTTCGCTTTAATCAAAGTCAAAGACTTGATTTGCAACTGATCACAAACAATCTGCGTAATTACTTCATCAATGAACAAATAGTCAGCAGCTTCAATGTCAATCAATGACTTCAATGAGTAATTAATTTTATTGCTAGAAAGTACACATTCAATAGTCAAAGATTCAGAAGTAAAAGAATTATTTGACATGCTTGTTATTAAAGAAATTAACACATCTTTCATCACATCTTTGATGAAAGTCTTTAGTTTTTTGTCTCATTATTCTTGAAAGACATTTTCTCATTCTCTTTATTCTTCAAAATGATGATTTCATGTAAACAAAGAATGAATGCATGAAATGCAGAAGTATTGATCTTGTTCTGAGAATAATTCTTGAACAAATGTCTCAAGATTTTGCAGATGTAGCAGATGATAGATAATTTTGCTTAATCAAATTCAAAGATAGAAAATGTCATGATTCTAGTCTTGTTAAACTCAGTCTTTCATAAACTGACTGCGTCAAGTTGAGTACTTGAGTTCAAGTTGAGTACTTGAGTTCGAGTCAAGTACTCGACTTGTCAAGACTCAATTCAAGTCAGAATTCTTGACTCAAGTATTCAAGTCAAGTCGAGATGTTCAACTCAAGTATTTAAGTTGAGTCAGAGAATTGAAATCGAGTATCAACTCAAAATTCTCAACTCGACTCGTCAAGACATGAAGATAGATAAATAGATATTCTATTATGACTTTCTATTATGACTCTCTATCAAATAGTCTTCATGTTTTTCTTCATGTTTCTCTTTATGACTTTCTATCAAAAAGATAATGCAAAAAGGTAATGCAAAGGCGAAAAATCGAAAAAATTTCTATATTTAACTCTCTTGATGTCATTTTCAATTTCTTGACGAGTTAAGTCGAAAACTCAAATTTAGTATTGACTTGAGATTGATATCAGGTTGAATCAGAATGTTGAAATTGAGTATTTGAGTCAAGTCAGAAGATTGATATCGAGTACTTGAGTCGAGTCAGAAGATTAATATCAAAACTCAACTTGATGATTAGTCTAGTCTTTCAGTTTTTTCAGATTTATTCTCGCTTCGTCATCTTGACTAGTTTCTATTGAGTTTAGCGTCGACTGAGAAATACACATATGTAGTCAGCTTCTTTTCTGTAGCTATCTTTCTTTCTTAACATTTATCTTCTAGTTAAATGACATCTCTATCTGACTCACTTTAAACAAACTTCTAACATTAAATAAATGCTCATCAACTACTCTGCTATTGATGAATAAATGATATGAAACAATCTATTCAGTAAGAAAAATTTGCAAGAAATTCTTCAAATTTGCATCATCATTTTAGATTGCAAGAAATTCTTTAATTCTACACTCATTTTCATCATTGTATTTGCAAGAAATTCTTTGAATAAAGCACTCAATTATTATTTGAAATTCACAAAAAATTCTTTAAATTTTCACTTATCAAAAAACATTAATTTAAAACATCAATCTTTTATTTACTTTTATTTCAACAACTTTTATCTTCTTTCATCATGACATGTGATGTTGAGTCAGTTGAGTCTTGAACAACTCATCTGCTTAAAAGCACTGTCAATAAAAGAGTTTCACTTCTACTCATTAATGCTTCAGTTGAAGTTGAGAAAGCTGTCATTGCATGAAACATAAATCTCGAAGAACAACTGTTTCATTAAGTCAGCAATCAACTTAACGAAGTCATCAATATGTTAAATGAGCTTTGAAGTCAGCAAGACTTGACTTTACAACTCAATGAACATTGACTTTTTATACAAAACAATCACAAAAAGAGAGTGAAACAATTAGAAGTCACTTTTGATAAAAATGATGAGCTAGAGAAAAAGATCAATCAGTTGCAAAATGAGCACTTAAACTTGAGAGTGAAACAACATCAAGCTGATCAATTTATGTCTTGTCAAGACACTCAGTCAGCTGAGTAACAAGTCAATCAGAAAGAAGCTCACTTTCAATGAGAATCTTCTACTCTATCTGATAATGAGAATGATCATCATAAGTTCATTGTTGAGATCATGTCTAAAAACTAATCAGAGTGCGTGCGTGACTAGAATGTTTGATTTATAAAGATAGTTATAACTAAGACTTTAAGAATACAGAAGAAAGAAGATATAAAAGACAAGAAGAACACGCTCTATATAGTAGTTACTCAGATCAACGCTAGTCTCAAAGAAGACGTGTTGAAACATAAGAAAGATGTTGATTTGAAAGATGTTTGCAACACAAAGAAATGTGTTTGTCATAAAAATCTGTTGATCACTCGTAACACAAAGAAGTGTGTTTATCTAGAAGACAATAGAAGCTGATTAGAAGATGCTAGAAAAGAAAAAAGATGCTGAGTCATATTTGAGTCAAGTCTGAGTCAGATCTAGATCAGATCTCGACTAAATCATTGACTAGCTCTAATCAATTTTGACACATTCATAACATTATTTCTCTTTTTGAAAATTCATGTTCGCATGAATAGAACAAATGAAACGCAAATTTTTTTCACTGTTTTTCAATTTAGTGTGACTTGTCTGAATAAAACTTATGAAATTCAACTAGAACTTCTTTCGAGCTCTTGAATTCTTCTTTGTCAACATAGTATCATTCATTGTTTTGATCTAGTCTCGTTCATTTGACTTTGTATTGTATTCAATCTCAATAGCATCTAGAGTTTAAAATGTCATCTATCTCTCAATGCTCATTGTCTTTGATAGTGAGAGATTTAGATGATTCTGAATGTTGTTCTGATAAGAGATCATTGAAACAAGAACGTAATAGCTTTGAACTGAACATTGAATGCAGCTGCTTTATGCTTATTGATAGACGAAGATGATAGAAGATTTCAACTTTGACAGTGATTTAATAAAATTCTAGCTGTTTGTCTTTCAAATTCTTACATGATTTAGTTGTTTTTATGTTTCTAGAGAATAATCAAACTCAGTCACTCACTTCATAAATGACATCTCATTTATGTTTATTGATCTGAGCTTTGATGATCTGCTTCGTCTTTTTCAATTGCTGACAATTGAAGATAAGAAGCTCTTTCATTCAAATGATAATATCATTGACTTTTCTAGCTTCAAGACGTTTGCAAGTTGTCTTGTAATCAGTTGTATCTGAATCAAAACTCATTCGAGAATGAAACTCTTTATTGAAGTAAAATGAAATCATTGAGATGATCAAGAAGATATTGAAATTTTCGCTGAATTTCATCATTGAAAGTCATTTTGCTCAGTCGTTCTGCATGTAGTTACAGTAAATTCTTAATTCGCATTCAACATCTTAATTAACTTGTTTCAATTAATCATTGATCTCAGAATGATAAACTGTTGATAAACTAGTCGTGATTCTTAGTCGCTTGCAAAGACTTTATCATATGATTGATATGAATTGAGAGTTTCTGTTCAAAACAATAGAACTAGATAAATCATGAAGTCAATAAATGTTTCATAGCATGATTCAAATCATTTCTTTGACTGAAATGTCATTGTCTTTTCAATGACAAAGAACATAGTGATGTTTCTTGATGAGACAACATATGATTATGCAAATGATTGTCAGAACTCAGATCTATGAAAGTCAGAGTTCTTCAGAGAATAAAGAACAAACATGAAAACTATTCTTCAACGTTATCATTGAGCTTTCAGACGAGAATCTGAGTCTATGAGAATTGAGACACTGAGTCTATGAGAGATTCTACTGTCAATTCTCAGAGACATTGAGTCTACGAGAATTCTCATCATCGATTCTCAGAGACTTTAAGTCTACAAGAATTCAAGTCACATACAAATTTCAACATTTCATCGATGATAAGAATTCAAGTCACATACAATCTTCAAGAGACTTCGCATGAGTTGCATGTAATCTCACTGATCTCATTGATGATGCTTGAACTTAGTCTTCTGAGTATATAAAGAAGAGTTTGCTTCTGTATTTTGTAGTCTAGTGTTAACTTTCTATATGAATAGATATTACTAAGTTACTATCAAATTTGATCATATTATTTACGCGCATATTCTTTAGTGTGACTGCGCGTTTCTCAAGCTACTCACAATTTTAACACTCTACTTTATTGCAGAGATGATAGTTCATATGATCAAAAAAAAAACGAAAAAATCATCGACTTGAACAGCAATTCTTCAAATATGACACTCAATCTTCGTAGTGAATCTCAATTTCTTTTCATTCTCGAAGTTTCTGCATCTCTGACTCAAACGATTGTCATCATTGACGTCGTAGATGTACTTTTCAAGTATCATAATCAAGATATGATCTCTCTTGATGCTGTGATTTCATCTTTTGAAAGCAATATTTGCATGTCTTTCAAAAGCGTTGTTTCGTCTACTTTCATCATTTTCATAGAACTTGCATTCGCTTTGCTTGATCAGACTTCTTGCAACAATAAAGAGAAATTTTAATTGAACTTGATGAAGAATCTTGCACAGCGTCAAGCAATCATCATCAACATCATGATTTCATCAACTCAATCATCTTCTGATTCTGCAAGCGTTAGTTTGAAGAATTTATTAAAGACTCGTTATCGTGCAGCGTTGAATGAAAACATCAGAAGTGCTTGCATCAATGTAAAAAGAAAAGAGAGACAGCGCATGCTGCTTCAGACAAGAATAAAAGTCGTTGAGCATGAATTTTCGTTCATTATCTTCAACGAAATTCAAAGCATTATCAACAACATGAAGATCTTGCAGAAACAACAGAATTATTTGAAGATGTATGCTTGACGCAAGACGTTGTTCATTGAAAACATCATTCTGCTAGAAGATCTGAATCAAGCATCTTGCACATTGAACTCTGATTACTTTTTAACATGACGAAGTCGTGCATCTGATCATTTTGAATCAAAGTTTCGCAAAAGAATCATCGCTAGAGTCATAAAGAATTCTTTTGTTGATGATGATTCTTCTAAGAAGAGAATGATCATCTTTAAGATCACTCTTTCAAATAAGTTCTCAAAAGAGAAGAAGTTCGAATTCATCATCAACGAGAATCTGAAGTTGTTTCTCAGAAAACTAAAGTTAAACTTCATCAAGATGAACTACATCAAAGATGATGACAAGCTTGATTATGTCACGAAATATGTAAAGATCACAGCAATGCACTATCTTCAACAGATCGAGAAAACTGTTGAGAAAAAAGATTGTAGAATCACATGAGCGAAGTTTCTCGAGACTCTTCAGCAATGCTTGCTTGACGTGAAGTCACTTCAGAATCAAATGAATGATTTATGAAATGTCATTATAAAAAGAAGCAATCAAACATGCATGTTATTCTTTCTGAAACTCAACAAAATACACTTTCAAAATTGTGTTGAAATCATGAAGTCTGAGAAAGTGCTATTGTTCAGATTTCTGAGTGAGTTACTTTCTTTGAACAAGATCAAGCTAACTATACTAACTTTCGCTCAATGAAGCAAGATGTTCTGTCGAGAACTGACGAAGTACATCGACATGCAACATGCTTCGAACTATGTTCAGCAGAGTTGATAGTTGAAAACGAACTCATCTTTCGAGAATCAATCATACAAGAAGAGTTCACAGAATTTCTTGCAGAGAATTGATGATCAAGAAAAAGAAGAATACTTTGATGATCAACAAGAGCAATGAGAATCAGAACTGAGAGAAACAGTCTTTTGAAAGAAAAAATATTGCAGAATCAGCGAAAGAACGTGCGTCAGATGTGAATCTAAAGATCACGCAAAGTTGAATTGTTTAAACTCATGATTCATTTTTTCAAAAACTTTCTTCTCAGAAGCTTCTTCTGCTTCTAACAACATTTTCATTATCAACGTTTCAAGAAAAGACTTAGCTCAATAGATTTCTTTCATTTATCGATTATTCAAGAGAAGAAAGAAGCAACTGAAGAGTATGAAACTTAATGAGTCAACTCAATCAGTCAACTGTCTGTCAAACTGAACGCGTTGACAATGTCAAAGAACTCAAACTCAGTCACAACATCATTCATTCTTGTAGTCAAGATCAAGTCAGAATGTCTTGATCTTCTTGACTTAAGTCATGATGAACATTGAATGTATGCTAAATGTGATTTATCACAGTCTTGTAAAACGTTTAAATAAGATCGAGAATATTCACTCTTGAAAGTTTATGAGAATTTTCTTCACTGATAAATCAATGTGACTACATGAAACAATACTGCTCGATCTGAACATTCAGAACTTCGATGAGAGCAATCTATGCATCTTTGAGATCTTTATCGTTGTCAAATATGTTTCAGAGAATCTCATGTTAAATCTTTCATTCTTTAAGAAACACAATCTCATTCACAAGTTTACTCATTGATGCTTATGCTGAAGAATCTTGTGTGCTCAGAATGAAAGAAAGAGACTATCTCATTGAAGAACAGTTTCAGAATCATCTTATGTGATGTTCAATGAAGCAAGACTTGCGTCAAGTCTTTTTGCATGCTGTTAGAGATCAGCATAGAGCGAGTCAATATGAGTGTCATTTAACTAGAAGATAAATGCTAAGAAAGAAAGATAGCTACAGAAAAGAAGCTGACTACATATATGTGTTTCTCAGTCGACGCTAGACTCAATAAAGACTAGTCAAGATGACGAAGCGAGAATAGATCTGACAAGACTAGAAGACTGAGTCTGACAAGACTAGAAGGCTGAGTCTGACAAGACTAGAATCGTGACATTACTTCTTTTCTTCGATGATTCATATTTGCATGAATGTATTTTCTGCTCGATTCTGTTGATTGACTGAATAGTTGAAAGCGCTTCTAGCGCGATTTGTTTGAATATTGAATATGAAAATCGTCAACTATCTTCTGAGCGTTCATAAATTCGTCGTCATCAACGTTGTATCAATTGAGATCATTGTCATAGTCATTTCATTTGACTCTATACTGAAGTCGTCTTCGATATCGACGAAAATTTAATATATCGTCGATTTTTCATTCGTCTTCGTCGTTTATCACTATTGACTCGAGAGGCTCGTTCTTTTGACCAGGCAAGAAGTCGTCGACGATGAAACGAAGCAGGTCAGAGTGAAATACGTCATGAACACGCATAGTCTCTGATAATTTCAGCTTATATGACGAGTCGACGAAATCTAGATTGATGAAGAAACCGAGCATTTTGTCGTCTAGCTTCTTGAAAGATCTCGCTGTAACAATGTTTCGTTCGTTCAGAAACATCTTTGATTCGATCTTGTAATTGATCTTCTTTCTATGCTTGTTAGCTTGATTCATCATTTGTTTTCGTGTTTTGATCAGAGCTTCACAAGCGAAGATCAATGTCTTGTTCATTTGTTCAGATATATTCTTGACTTGATCAATCTGCAAGCGTTCGCGAGTGCTTTCATACTCGATGATGTCAGAGTCGAAGCTCATATGAGAATGAAAGCTCTTGTTCATAAAGAAGAAGATCAAGAAGATGACTGAGAACAAGATATTATTGTCGACAAACTCGATCATGAGTAGTCACTTAGATCAGTCATCTTGCATATATGAACAGAAGAATCGAAGATATCTTTTGACGTTCTGATTGACTCGTTCACTTTGATCGTCGATCTGAGAATGATAGGCTGTAGAGAGTCGAAGGTTAATGCCTAGTCTTTTGCAAAGCGACTTTCATAGAATGAAGGTAAATTGCGAACCTCGATCAGATACTATGAAGCTTGATAGATCATGAGTTCAATATACTCATTGAATCAGCATTTCAGCTGTCTTTTCGACAGTGATATCTTCATTCTCAGTGATGCAAGAAATATAATGCCTTTCTTTTGACAATTTGCAGATGATTGTCAGAATAGCGTTGTACTCGCTTGAATCAGATAGATCGATAATGAAGTTCATTGCTATGTCTTGTCATCGCTGTTCAGATATCGATAGAGGTTGAAGCAAGTCGTTTGATTTATCTCTAGATGTCTTTGAACGTTGACAGATATAGCAGTTTTGAATATATCTATCTATCATTTTCCGCATGAATGATCAATAGTAGTTTCACTTTATGATCTTCACAGTTCTAAGAATATCAGAATGATCAACTAACGATTGATCGTGTATCTTACGAATCAGATTCATTTGTAGAAGCTCATTGAACGAAACTCATAGCTGACTATCATGATACAAGATTTCATTCTGAATTCAACAATTCTTCAATTTGATATCTTCATATTGTGTCTCGTCTCTTGCTATTGCTTCGCGAAGTAGCGTACAATTCTCGTCAATTTCATTAGTCTCAAGAATCTGTTTATAGATTGATTTCTCGATGTTCTTCTCTAGATCAGCAATTTTCATTCGATTCGAAGTCAGAATAGTGATTCATTGATAGCGAATGCGCTCATCTTCTGAGCTTCTAGAAACTGAATCGACTCAACGAGTCAATGCATCAACTTTGATGTTTTGTTTGTCTGAGCAATACATGATTTTGAAGTTGAAGTCGACGAGCTTTTGTATTCAGCGCATTTGACGTCTACTTAGCTCTTTATCTTTCATTAATGACGTTAAAGCTTGATGATCAGTGAACATCTTGATGAGTAGCTCAGTCAATTTCAGCTCAGATCGTCAATGCTTGAAGACATGAATGATTGCTAGTAGTTTCTTGTCATAGATCTCGTAATTGCACTCAGCGAGACTCAGATTCTTGCTGTAGTAGATCATTGAATGCAATGTTTCTTCGTCGTCGTACTAAGAAAGTATGTCATCGTTGACGTAGTTGAATGAGTCTGTTTCAAGAATAGTCTCTCTATTCTGATCAAAATGACGAAGAATAGAGACTTCAGTCATTCGTTTTTTCATATGATCAAAGATCGTTTGACGAGCTTGATCTCATTCAAATATCATCTCTTTTTGAGTTAGTTGAATCAGAGAATGAACAATCTTCGAAAAGTTCTTTATAAAACGTCGATAGAAGTTGCAGAAGTCAACGAAGAACTGCATCTGAGTGAGGTTTGTAGAAGTAGATCATTCGACTACTGCTTGTACTTTTCTGAAGTTCATCTTTAGTTCTTTGATGAATAGCAATAGTTTCAGAAAGAAGATCTTCTGAACGTGAAACTTGCATTTATTTATATTCATCTGTAGATCGATCTCTCGTAGTCTATGTAGAACTAGTCGTACGTGTTTCTTATGTTTCTTCAGTGTTTTGCTGTAGATGATAATGTCATCTAGATAGATCTGACAAAACTGATGTAGATAATCAAACAGCACGTCGTTCATATAATGTTGGTAGAAAGTCAAATCGTTGATTAATTCAAAAGACATCACGTGATATTTGTAGAAGTCAAAAGAGGTAATAAAGATAGTCAAATCTTCGCTACTCGAATGCATGCGTAGTTTGTTGAAGACGACTATTATATTCAATTGAGTCAGATACTTGCTATCTTGAATACGAGCGAGAGTTTCGTCTATTAAGAGTAGAGAGTAGCGATTTCGTTTGATCAAAGCATTGAGCTTTCTATAATCGACGCAGAAACGCAGGCTATCGTCTTTCTTTTCGACGAATAGTATGAGCGAAGCGTATGAGATCGAGCTGAAAGATATAAAGTTCTTATTCAGATGTTTAATCAGGTAATTCTTCATCTTTTGAAGCTTGTAGTCAGACATATGATAGAGACGACTTCGAGAAGACATTTTCTCGCCTGTCAACTTGATTTTGTGATCATAGAAGCGATGAGAAGGTAGTTGATCAGTCATAGCTCGATCAAACACGTCTAGATAGTCATGATATTTCGAAGAAAGCTTAGCTTTGACTTCTTTCAAGATCTCTTCGTGTGAAAGCTCTTGTAGATTTACGTCTTCTGATTTATTTCTAGCTGTTTTTAGAAGTCGATCGATTTCGATGATGATGATCGCGAAAGTAGTCACATTCGATCGTTTGAATAGTGATCTATATGCTGCAGTCTCTATCATTGCTATGTTCATTGAATTGATAGACGAAGCGAAGTTGACTGAATTAGATGATTTCACGATTTTACTGAATGAAGATAACTTCTTGCTGAGTCGAGTGACAACAGAAGAAGTAGATCTCTTTAGTATTTGAGTAGAAATCGAACTCTTCTGTTCTATCGCGATTTTCTTGATGACAGAAAGAAAAATCGAACTAGCATCAATATGAGTCTTTGAATCAGAAAATTGAAGACGATCGTTTCTCATATCAATCGTTATCTCAATCTTATTCATTCATGTTTTTTCAAGAATCATCTGATGCTGACTCAATCGAGTAATCAGCATAAAGACAAAACGTTTCATATGATCTTGAACAGTCAGATTCAAATAAATCGCATGAGTAATGAGCTTTTTTGCATAATGATCATCGAATTTCCTTATTGACTTGAGCTTGATTAAAGATAATGATTCGATTTGCAAATGATCATAAACATTCTGCGCGATTAATTCATCAATGAATGAATAGTCAGCTGCTTCAGTGTCAATCAATGACTTTAATGAGTAACTAATTTCATTGCTAGATAGTACACATTCAGTAGTCAAAGATTTTGAAGCAAAGAGATCATTTGAGCTGCTCATTGTTGAAGAAATTAACACATCTTTCATCATGTCTTTGATGAAAGTCACTAGTTTTTTGCCTCATTCTTCGATTTCTCTGTAAATAATTTCTTCTCTTCTTTCAACATGATGATCTCATTGAGACAAGAAATGAATACATGAGATGTTGAAGTACTAGTCTTCAGCTGAGAACAGTTCTTTGAAAGATGACTCAATACTTTGCAGCTGAAGCAGATGATTGACATTCTTGATCATTCAGATTTGAGAGTGAAAAAAGTAGTGAGTCGAACATAGCTAGTAGCTGAGACTGAAGCTGATGTCAACGAAGAAACAAAACGTTTTTTCGAAGCTGCTATTGATTTGACTGTTCATTGCTCGTCACGTAGCTGATAATTGACTCGTTGTTTGTTATTCACATCTTGAAGAAAGATCTTGAGCTTATCAAGTGAGCTAAACTCTATGAGACAAACTGACAACGCGTTCTGAAGACGATTGTTGATTTTATTCTGAATGTCGTTCATCAGAATGATATCGTCGTAGTTCAGAAAGCTGAATATTCTAGTGAATTCTGAATAGAAGAAGCTGAAGAGCTTGTTGAGCTGCTTCAGAGCGACGTATTCGCAACGACACTTTCGAATCAGATTCTGATCTTCGTAAATTTCTTTCAGATGTTTCAGTAGCTCTGATAGTGACTGATAGAATGAGAGAGCATCAACACGATGCTTTGCATAAATTTGCTGATCAGCATCGTCTTCTAGTCTGAAAATCACATAGACAATATGAATCTTTTCAGTAGAGTAATGATCTGCGTTGACATCGAGCTTGTCAGCTATTTTGATGTTTCATGTCTTTCAGGTAGAATCATCTGTTTCGATGAAGATGAGTGAATTCAAAAGCTTGATGAACTTGTGATGATTATTTCCGTTTTTGAATAGAGTGAATGACTCTCGTGAGCTTCGAAAGCGTTGATCGACTTCAGAGATCGATGAAATCTCTTTCTGATTGACTCAATGCTTGACTGACTGAGTATCTTGACGAGGCATAGATTGATCAACTTGACGTTGTTTCGCTCTGAAGTTCAATCGCTCGCCTTGTAGCTGACTGATCTTTTTCTCTAGCTTATCGTTCTTATCAAAAGCGACTTCTAGTTGTTTCGCTCTCTTTTTGTGATCTTCTTGTACAAGAAGTCAGTGTTTATTGAGTTGTAGAGTCAAGTCACGCTGACTTCGAAGCTCGTTCAGCATATTGATGACTTCGTTGAGTTGATTGCTGACTCAATGAAACAGTTGTTCTTCAATGTTTATGTTTCATGCGATGATAGCTTTCTCAGCTTCGACTGAAGCATCAATGAGTAGAAGTGAAACTCTTCTATTGACAGTGCTTCTAAGCAGATGAGTTGTTCAAGACTCAACTGACTTGACGTCGTGTGTCATGATGAGAGAAGGTAGAAGTTGTTGAGGTAAGAGTAGATGAAGAATTGATGTTTTTTGAATTGATGTTTTTTGATGAGTGAAAATTCAAAGAATTTCTTGTGAATTTCAGGTAATAATTGAGTGCTTTATTCGAAGAATCTCTTACGAATAGAATGGTGAAAATGAGTGTAGAATCGAAGAATCTCTTGCAATCTAAAATGATGGTGCAAATTTGAAGAATTTCTTGCAAATTTTTCTTACTGAATAGATTGTTTTGTATTGTCTATTCGTCGATAGCAGAGTAGATGATGAGCATTTATCTAATGTTAGAAATCAGCATAGAGCGAGTCAATATGAGTGTCATTTAACTAGAAGATAAATGCTAAGAAAGAAAGATAGCTACAGAAAAGAAGCTGACTACATATATGTGTTTCTCAGCCGACGCTAGACTCAATAGAGACTAGTCAAGGTGACGAAGCGAGAATAAACCTGGCAAGACTAGAAGACTGAGTCTGACAAGGCTAGAAGACTGAGTCTGGCAAGGCTAGAATCGTGACACATGCAATATTCATCAATTTAGTTTTGCAAGAAAAGTCACTCTCAAGTTTTCTTGTCAATGTAATCAGCAGAAGAAATGAGAAGCTTCAAGCACTCAATCAACTCAGAATCTTAAGCAACAGAGCATCATAATACACATTCGATTGCTTCTAGATGCTTTGTACGATTCTTTGAATTTCTCAGTGACAGAAGAAAATCTTTGATTCACATAAATCGAGAATACAATAGTTGATCAATTCTTAAATATTTCAAAAGAATTTGCAAACTTCGCGAATCTCTTCACTCAAAAAGTCAAAGTTCTTTCAACTCATGAGTCACATGATCATGCTATTTGCATCGAGAAAAGTTGCATCATTCTCTGAGATTCTTTGTACAATCTTTTCGCAGTTGAACTCATTGCACAAAAGATGTATATCAAGAAACAGCTTTGAACAGACATGATATGATACTTCATTTCTTCAGCTGAAGCGCTCATGCTCTTTACATCTAAAAAAAAATGAAACGCTGCGATCGTGCGTTGATTATCGAGAGCTCAACATAATTATTCTCAAGAATAAATGTTTTCTTTCGCTGATCAATGAAGCTCTTGATCATCTTGCAAACGTCAAGTGATTTATCAAGCTTGACATCAAGAATGCGTTCAACAAACTTTGCATACAAGAAGAAAATGAATGAAAGACAACATTTTGTACGAGATTTGATTTATACGAGTATTTCATGATGCTTTTTGATCTCATCAATGCATCAAATTTCTTTCAGATTTATATGAATCAAACTCTGTTTGAATTTCTTGACATTATTTATCTCATTTATCTGAATGACATTCTGATATTCAACAAAATTCGCAAGAAACATGTTTATCACATACGACAAATTCTTGACAAACTGCAGATTCTAAAGCTCTACATCAAGCTCTCAAAATGCAAATTCTTCAAGAAAGAACTATTCTTTCTAGAATATAAAGTAGAAAAAAGAGAAATTTCAATGAAGAAGAATCAAGTGCAAATCATTCAAGATTGATTACAATCAAGAATGATGAAAGAGATTCAAACATTTCTTGACTTTATCAACTTCTATCATCAATTCATAAAGAATTATTCAAGAATAGCATCATTCTTGATCAATCATCTCAAAACAAGTCTCTTTTTTAATGCAAAGAAGAAATAAATTCTCAAAGAACAGACAAAGTGAATTGAACTTATCAACAATGTTCAAAATGCTTTTCAGAAGCTGAAAGTCATCTTTGCTCAAAATGTTGTTTTTCAGCACTTCAATTCTGCAAAAGTCATAAGACTGAAGATGAATGTCTTTGAATTTGCAGAGAAAGTGATGATGTCTCAATAAATAGATATCACACTCAAGAATCTACATTGACACTCAGTAATCATCTGATCGAGAAAGTGACAATCGATTGAATAAAACTATGATGCACATGATCAGAAAATGCTGATGATCATCAAAAGCATGAATCATTGAAGATATTATTTAGAAGAGACTTGACATGAAATAAAGATAATCAATGATCATGCAAATCTTCAACACTTCATGACAACAATCAAGCTCTTTTGCAGACAGATGAAGTGAGTTAACAGATTTACTGCATACAACTTCAAGATCTTTTATTAAAAGAAAGTGAGCAACTCTGTTGATGACTCGTTAAGAAGACTCGACTATGAGAAAAATATCAATGCAGATGAGAGAGAGTTCACTTGTGATCTAGCATACATGAGAGAACTTTTGAAGAATTTCTTGAATCAGTCAACGTTAACACTCGTCATTTTCACTCAACAGTTCAAGATTCTGAGCATCAAGAATCATGAGAAAATAGTCATCAGATTATTCAAAAAGATCATCAACTTATCAGCATCAACAAGAAGAATCAGAGAAGTTTCTCAGACTTTGAAGAAATTCTCAACTACTGACGAGAAGTCTCAATGATGATTTCAAAATGTTATTATTTCTCGTCAGAAGAACATTTGTCTTCGCAAGAACATCAAGTCAAGATTTATTACTGTTGCTGAAACTTGAAAAGATGTTGATTTTTGCAAGAACATTGAGTCAAGATCTACTACTGTTACTGAGATTAAAGAAGATGTTTGCTCTTGCGAGAACATCATATTGATGTTTATCACTGTCGCTGAGACTGAGAAAAATATCATTCAGATGAGATGAAAACGCAGAAAAGCAAATTCTTCTGCTGAAGAAAGTAAATGTCTGATCATGAATCAGAGCAGAGATTCAATCACATGTTGTTCTGCTAGAGAGAGTGAATGTTTGATCATGAGTCAGAGCGAAGATTCAACTATGTGTCATCTCGCTGACAAAAGCGAATGTTTGATCATGAGTCAGAACAGAGTTTCAACTATGCATTGTTCTGTCAAGAAAAGCGAATGTTTAATCATGAGTCAGAGCAGAATCTCGACTATGCGTTGTTCTGTCAAGAAGAGCGAATGTTTGATCATGAGTCAGAGCAGAGATTCGACTATGCATCATTCTGTCGAGAAGAGCGAATGTTTGATCATGAGTCAGAGCAGAGTCTCAACTATACATTGTTCTATCGAGAAGAGCAAATGTTTGATCATGAGTCAGAGCAGAGATTCGACTATGCATCATTCTGTCAAGAAGAGCGAATGTTTGATCATGAGTCAGAACAGAAATTCAACTATGCGTCGTTCTGCTGAAGAAATGAAGAAAGCTTTATTCATAAGAGAGAAAGTGAACGCATCAGAGAATCATTTCGTTGCGATTCAGAATGATTCAGATGAGACAGATGATGCAGTCTTAAAGTCTACAAGAATTCATAAACGCTTCAATTCATTGATATGAAACGATGTTCTGATCTTGAGCTTTGTCGACTTTGCAAGCTACTCTTTTGAGAGTCTGACTCGACTGATCTGCAAACAGCAAAAAATGAATCATCTCGTCATCACAGTATAAGAATTAATGAAAAAGAAAAACTCAAGCATGCGTGATATTGAGATTGACTTCAGCGTCTTCATGATCAACTGATTGAAGAAAATCACAGACAACATCATAATATTTCAAGAATTCATTTATGTCTCTGCATAAAACAAATTTAGAGCAGAGATTATAAAATGACATTATGATAGCTTTCTTGCAGAACATTTCAATTCTCAATGATGTTTAAAGCTTGTTCAATGAATCTTCAACTGATCATTTGCAAATAAAAACATTAAGAAATACTGCAAAATCTGTAAATCATATCAGCAATATAAGACACTACATCACAGAATCTGAGAACTTTTGAATAGTTTGCTCATTTCTTGAAGAATATGAAAAAGCATTATCATGAACTTCATCATCGATCTTTCTGACAGCACAAGCGTTTCAGATGTCTTCTACGACAGCATTATCATTATAGTCAATCATCTTTTCAAGATGATGCACTACATTTCTACTTGAAAGACAATGACTGCTTTCAATTTGATTAATCTCTTTCTTGACAAAGTAGTTCAATATCACAAAGCTTCTGATGATATAGTTTTTGACAAAGATTTTGTATTTACATCACACTTTTGAACATTGCTGTGCTATCATCTTCTGATCAAGTGAAAACTTAGCATTGCATTTCATTCTTGCATTGATGATCAAATCAAGAGACAAAATCAAATTCTTGAGACTTATCTTCAAGCATACTGCAATGATGTTCAAAATGATTGAATTCATCTTCTTGTCATGATCGAGTTCTTTTACAATAACAGTGTTCACATTGCAACATTAATAACATCATTCTTTGTAATCACAGAAAGACATTCAAGAATGAAGTTCAGCGTCAAGAGTCACTTAAAGAAATCAGAGTCAGTCATGAACTACGCAACAAAAATGAAAAGACTGCACGAGAATCTTTGCTACAGACTTGCAGAGACAAACGTCAACTATACAACTCAGCATGACAAAAGACACTTTGCTAAGATGTATTTCATCAATCAGTTGATGTGATTGAACATCAAGAACATTTGAATCAAGAAGTTTTTCAAGAAACTTGAAGTTAGAAAATATGAATTGTACAGAATTTTAGAGTGACTGAACAGACAAGTTTATCGTCTGAAACGATCTTCAAAGACGTGTATACATTTAGTATTCAATGTCAATCTGCTGAAATCATTCTGCTCAAGAAAGAAAGAGTTGAATGAGTTGCTGATGAAGAATCTTGAGCTAGAGAAAGAAATACATGATAGCTGAAAGATCGATAACATACTGAATAGTTGCATACAGAACAATCAGTTGCAATATCTGCTTAGCTGAAAGAACTTTGAAGCTTCAGAAAATATCTGAAAATCATCAAATTGTCTTGACAACTGCAAAACTTTATTGAGATTCTTTCATTGCAGACATCTCATCAAGCTTGAAAGTAAGTCATTAACATCATCATGAAAAATCACAAGTATGCATAAAACGAAGTAAAAAGATTGATAGCTATCTAGTTATCACTAGAAAGAAAAAAAGAAAAGAAAAACAAGACTTTCTTGCTCAATCATTCTCATCAATACTCGAATCAACAGTCTAAAAAAGTCGTTAGCAGATGCAGAATTTAATACATGAATAACTCATGAGTTTCATACAATATATATATCATTCAACTCTTGCTTTCTTGAAAATTCAAGAGTTAATGAAGATAAACTCTTGCAACTATTAATTAGATAGCACAAAACATGCACAAGCTATTGTATTGACAGAATAAATGAAATAAGAAACTCATATCAAAACTCATTGCATTCTTCATCTCTTCAATGATAGATTGCGTAATCAACGTCAAAGATGAGAAGAAAAAAGAAGTCATCGACAAGAATAAATCAGACAAGAGAAGAGAAGAAGTCATCGACAGAAATGAATCAGACGAGAGCAAAGACAAAAAGACATGAGAAAGCAAAGAAAATAAGAACGAAGATGACATCACAGAAGAGCAAATTTCAATTGCAACAGAGACATTCTGATCTTTCAAATGCATTGCAAGAAGAATCAGAGCATTCTGAGTCTGAGTGATCAAGATGAGTCAAAGATTATCATACTTCTCAATCTGCTTTTGCAGATCTTCAATGATCTTGTTCTGTCTTGCAATTTGACACAGCAGATCATTGATTTAAGTTTCTTGTGTTGTCATTTGCTCTTGCATCTCTCTGCAATTAATAGTCGCGTCTTCAACATTCTTCTTCATTTCACTGATGTTATTTCTGTTTATCTTGATATCAAGAATGAGAAAATGCAGCTTCTTCTCAATATATTCTTCAAATTCAAGAAACATCTGACTCTGAGCTGAGTCAAGAGAAAGATTGCAAGAAACGATCATTATCTTCTTGATCACAGACTCAAAATCAGATGCAACAAAGAATGAAAAAGAGCTTGTGCAAGATCGAGAAGAAAGAAGACTTGAGTGAAGTGATGAAGAGATAGAACTGACGAGATCGAACTCAAGATCAAATGTAATCTCAACATGAAAAAAGTTTAAACGAGACAGAGAAGTGCTTAAGTCTGATGAAGAGAAAGCAGAGCTGACAGAAATGAGCATCAAATTGCTCTTGAATGCTCTAAAAAGTATCAATTAATCATTAAATTGTCACATCTTGAAGCTACTGAAAATTATACTTACGACTCATACTTGCAATTTGCTTCGATAACAATGCATAGTGCGCATTTCTTGAAATTCTTTTCAATAGAAAACTTTATTTTTACGCAGTCTACATTTCTTTTCACACACTTTTTACATCTATTCAAGAGTTGCATTGCAATCTCTTTGCTGTACACATTCAGAGCTGTTTTGTGATGCTAAGTTGATGATGTGAGATTTCTTATATAGAGAGAAAGAAAGACAGATTTCTGATGAAAGATGACGTGAGAATGAGAGAATTGAACGCAAGCAGCAGACACAGCGAGCGCACTGACGCAAGACGAAGAATCAATAGAGAAAGTAAGCAGATGCAATGCAAGCACGTTTCGTGTTTTAAGAAAGAAATACGACGAAGAACTGCATCACTCACTTCTCTTAAACTTCTTCATCTTCGTTCAAGATATCATCAGCTCATCATCATTAAATCAAGAAGCTGATTCATACTCACTATGATCATGATACTCAAAGAAATTGTACAGAATTACTCTACAGAATGAATAAAAGATCGAGTAAAATAATGAGATGAAGATTGAATGCAAGAACGAAAGTTGAAGAAGAAAGAAAGCTGAAAATCACGCAAAAGATAAAAAAGATGAGTCGATAAAAATTCACTACTTCACAACAAATAAACATAAACATCGATGATCATCACTCTCGCGCTAGTCATAACAAACAACAGAAGCATCGCTCTTCTGTTCATTGTTCACTTCTACTATCTGATACTATCTTCTGCTCATTATCTGCTTCTACTATTGAGTATCGTTTATAGAAGAAAACTTCAAATTGAGCAAATCTCAATTCTTGCTACAACTGTCATCATGAGAATTCAAGTTTAGTCGACGTGCATGCATTAATGAAAGAGAGCATCGAGATCATGATCACATCGTGCATGAAGCAACAGTCAAAATATAATGAAACTATAAAATAATTGTCAGAATTCAGATCTATGAGATTCAAAGAATAAACACGAATGATACTGCTGATCATCTAGAGACTCTACGTGAGTCACAAAGAATGCTCAGTCTACGTCTACGAGAATCAGAAGATAAAGAATATGCTATCATCAGTATCTAAATCTACAAGAATCAAAAAATAAACATGAATGCTATCATTGACTCTTTAAAGACTCAATGCTCGCGCTATTGAAAGAAAATCTTGAGAACACAATGATGCACAGCAAGTTTTGATGTCATGCATTGCATGAAAAAATGAAGCAATTCAACAATGAGAACATTGTTATTAAGAGAGAAAATAATTGTCAGAACTCAGATCTATGAAAATCAGAGTTCTTCAAAGAATAAAGAACAGACATAAGAATTATTCTTCAACGCTATCATCAAGCTCTCAGATGAGAATCTGAGTTTATGAAAATTGAAGCACTGAGTCTACGAGAAATTCTACTGTTGATTCTCAGAGACACTGAGTCTACAAGAATTCTCATCATCAATTCTCAAAAGCTCTGAGTCTACAAGAGTTCAAGTCACATACAAATCTTGATGTTTCATCAATGATAAGAATTCAAGTCACATATGATCTTCAAGAAATCTCACATGAGTTGCATGTAATCTTGCTGATCTCATCAATGATGCTTGAGCTTAGTCTTCTGAGTATATAGAGAAGAGTTCACTTCTGTATTTTGTAATCTAGTGTTAACTTTCTATACAAATAGATATTACTAAGCTACTATCAAATTTGATTGTATTATCTACGCGCATATTTTCTAGTGTGACTGCGCATTTCTCAAGCTACTCACAATGATGTTATAATCTTTTGATAGAAGTAGCTCAATGATGAAATTCATAATTATATCTTTTCAGCATTTCTGTGAAATTGAAAGAGAATGAAGAAGTTCATTGATGCTATCTCTAGATGTCTTACTTCGTTGACAGACATGACAGTTTCAAATGTAACATTTAATCATTGCTCAATGATTTGATCAATAGTAAAAACGTTGAACTAGATCAATAGTTTTTTAATTGTCAGAGTAAGAAATGAAAGACTGATCATGAATTTTCTTTAGCAATTTCATATGCATTTTCTCAGAAACTCATAGTAGATTTTTTCTGAACAGAACGTCGTCAATGATCTTGCAATGCTTCAATTCAGTGCTATGTAGCTTAAGCTTGTTTTCTCTTATAGCTTGTTTATACTCATTGCAAAGCTCATTCATTTTGTTGACATCTTTTACTCGCTGATAGAGATCAACTTCAGATTCAATAGTTAGAATATTTATTCTATTGAATGTCAGAATGATCTGATAGCAATTTTCAGTACGCTGAGTTGATTCAGAAACATTGATCAGAGACATTCTGATTAAAGCATCAACTTTAATGTTTATTTTGTCTGATTGAAATATAATCTGAAAGTTGAACTTGAATAGAATGTCTAGATAATTGACTTGATGTCAAGTCAACTGTTTATTTTTCATGAAGATCTTCAAAGTCTGATGATTAATGAATATTTGAATGAGTAATTCAATGCATTCAAGCTCAAGTCTTTAATGTTTGAAACATCAAATAATGACTAGCAATTTCTTGTCATAGATATGATAATTGCATTCAGCGAAAATCATGCTTTTGCTGTAGAAAGCTACTGAGTGAAGAACTCTCTCATTATCATACTGTGATATAATTTCATCTTTGACATAGTCAGATGCATCAATTTCTAGAATAGTCTGTTGTTTTGAATCAAAATGTCGTAAAACTGAGATCGAGCTGACTTGTTTCTTTAAATCATTGAAAGCTTGAACACAGACTTCATTTCATACAAAAGACGTGTTTTTTCTAGTCAACTGAGTAAATGATTTGACTAGCTTCGAGAAGTTCTTAATGAAACGACGATAGAAGTTAATAAATTTCACGAAGCTTTGAACTTCTTTTAGATTGATCAACGTAGTTCAGTTAATTATGACTTTCACTTTGATAAAATTTATATGAAGATCTTGTTCTGAAACTATGACTTCTAAGAAGACAGTTTCTTCTACGTTGAATTCACACTTTCAAATATCTACTTGTAGATCAGCTTCTTGTAAATGATCTAATATCATTTTGACATATTGTCAATGTTCTCATTGAGTTTTGCTGTAGATCAGAATGTCGTCTAGATAGACTTGACAAAAGTCATTTAGAAAATTTCAAAAAACATCATTCATATACTGCTGAAACAAGACAGAATCATTGATAAGTTTAAAAGATAACATCTTTGATTTGTATGCTTTTAAAGCGATGATAAAGATAGTGTAGTTTTCACTATCAGAATGCATTCGCAGTTTGTTGAAAGTTGAAATGATATCTAATCAAGTCAAATGCTTGCAATCAACTATTTTGTTGATTATTTCATTTATGAGCGATAGAGAATAGTAATTTCTTTTGATAATAGCATTGAGCTTTCGATAGTCAACGCAGAATCGTAGATCTTCATTTGCTTTTAAGATGAACAGAATGAGTGAGAAATATGAAGCTTTGCTAGAAATTATAAATTCTTTGAAGAGATTCTCGTTCAAATATTTCTTTACTTTCTGAAGCTTGTAAAGAAACATTCAATATGCTCAACAGCAAGATGACGTTGCGTCACTAGTAAGCTTTATCTTATGATCATATGAATGATGAGACGATAGCTTGTCTGCTTGAACTCAATCAAAGACATCTAGAAAATTCTGATATTTTGATGATAGCTTGACTTTAATATCTTCTAGATTCTGAGTCGTTTCATTGACTGAGAAAATGTTTATGACATCTAGTTTGCATTGAGTATTGTAGATGATTTCTCTATCAATGTCTTCAATAAACATAGCAAAAATCTTTATCTGATTCTTCTTTTTTCGTTTTACTAATGCTTGAAAAGAGATGACATCTATGTTTTGAATCAAGAATGACTCTTTCTGAAAGAATGAAACTGAGCACTTAAGCATCTTAAAGATCTTGCTGTGAGCTGCTGAAGAAATCAAAGTTGATCGCGATCAACTTGAGTGCTTTGTATTTGACAAGATCGAAAAAATCGAAATAGAAGTATTTAATTGATCAGAGAATACGATAGTATTGTTAGGAATTAGCATAGAGCGAGTCATATGAGTGTAATGTAACGAGTATATAAATGCTAAGGAAGGAAAGTATCTAGAAGGGAAGGATCGACTATCTATATGACTCAGGAGAACATAAGCTAACTCTGAATAGAGTTGACTTCGGAACAAGCCTATGTTCTAGCGGCGAGCGATCAACGATAGCTCTCAGGATAGCCATCAACATAGTCATCAACATAGTCATCAACATAGCTATCAACGAAGATGCGTAGCTAGAATCGTAACAAGTATCATGTCTCATGTTCAATAATATTTCATTTTTATTCATTCAGAATTTGCTCAATATAACTTCATGATGCTCAATATCAGCTATCAGCATTGACATAGTCAATTTCTTATGACTTTTGATCGTGAGATTGAGTAGAATCTTATGAGTAATAGTCTTTCTAGCTAACTTTTCATCATAGTCTCATATTAACTTCTCTTTTGCTAGTAATATAGATTGTATTTCAAGTTTCTGACATACTTTATTGACTAGCTTGTCATGTATCAGCATGTAAACGACGAAATCACTATTTATCAAAAAGCGAAGACTGAAAGAATTGCTCTGAGAGATAAGAGAAGCATTGATCAGAAATGACTTCTCAAAATAGTTTTCTTTTAATAGAACTTTAATTTGACTGCACAAAGATATGATCTCTATCTCTTTGATGATTCTAGAAGAGATAGCTAGTTTTTTGAATCAGAATCAAACTTAAAGTTCAATGTAAATTGATCAAATTCATCATTTTCTAATGCATTGACTCTTGATTGATCAGAGCACTCTCTAGAAGTATGATCTGATTTGTGACAGATGAAACAGATTTCAGCTTGTAGATTGATGTCTTTGACGCTAGTTAAAATCATGTTGCGTGACTTTGAATTATCAACGAGTGTAGTGACTTCGATCTTTTTATAGAGATTCAATGAATCTTGTTTTTCAGCAAAGATGACTTGCTTTCTGACTTTGATCAAGAATTTCTTTTCTTTGATGTCATTCATGACTCGATGCTTATTATTCAAATGAATCAGATAACTATGAATTTCATTGAAAGATTCTGACTGAATCAGCTGACTACTTCAAGCTGCATGAAGACGATAAACTATCTTGTTTCGTAAATCAACAATCAATTGCTTTTCATGATACTTTAAATAAAAGAACAGATGTTGAAATATTGAATAGAAGTCGCTGAATTTGCTCTTTTCTTGAATGAGATTAGCATATTTTCTTCGAAAGTTTGTCTCTTTGTCAGAATCATTGTAAAGCTGAGCAAGTTCATCTAGTAGATTGTTGATCATTGAATAAGAGTTCAATGAATCTCGCTGACGTCTGACTAAAATGACTTTGACTGTGTCTTCGCTGATTCAAAAATGAATGTAGACTAGTATAGCTCTGTTATTGTCAAAATGATCAACGTTGATTTCTAACTTGTCACGAATCTTTTCTTGTCAATCATTTCAGATAGATTCTTTTTCATCAGTAAACAGAGATGAATTCAAAAGCTTTTGAAATCGCTTGAATGAATTGAACATGATGAAAGAAGTAGAAGTATCTTCTTTAGTCAATTGCAGTCGATGTTGTAGTTTTATCAGCTGATCTTGAAGCTTTTTAAGATTTAGATTTGATCATTCTTTTACTTAATCAATTTTCTCAAAACGAGTCTTTCATATCTGTTCGCTGAGAATTCTATTAAATAACTCACAAGCTTCTACATTTAGATCTCGTTGAGTTCAAAGATTATTTAAATCTTTTAGAAAAACTTCTGAGTCTTGTTTGACTCAATGTTGTAGCTGCTTTACATTTTTGATATCTCAGAGAGTAGAGACTTTCAGAAATTCATCAAGTGTCTGAGAATGAGACATGAATTAACAATGTTTTCGTACGAAGTCAGTTCTAAGAAATTTCAATAGACGAGAAGATAACTTGAAGTAAATGACTGAATCGAGACTTTGATTACTCTTGAAGAAATCAAATTGAGTATTCACAGATGATTGAATCATGATGAAGATTTTGATGATCAAGCGAATGACAATGCTCAATAGTAGATAGTGAGATCGTTTGTTAAAGTGTTTAGTCTTTAAAAAAGAGTGTTGCTGATTTGAAAGAATTTTTTTGTAATTCTCAAGCAATCAATGAAGATTCTTTCTTGTTGATTCTATTAATCGATTTGAACTGATGCTACTGACTGAGCGATAGATTCTCTAGCAATCACATGATTGTATGTTCTCATTGATTCTATTGATTTCTTGATGTTGTTCTGTCTTTCGATGTCGTTGATCATCAGATACATAAATTTCTTTATATTCATTTCATTGTCAGTTGAGTTGATTTGAATGAGTAATGAAATCAGTATCATGTGATTAATAAATTCTTAAAGTAATGTTGAAATCGTGTCTAGAAACTAATCAGAGTATGTGCATGATTAGAATGTTTGATTTATAAAGATAGTTATAACTAAGACTTTAAGAATACAGAAGAAAGAAGATACAAAAGACAAGAAGAACACACTTTATATAGTAGTTATTCAGATCAACGCTAGTCTCAAAGAAGACGTGTTGAAACACAAGAAAGATGTTGATTTGAAAGATGTTTGTGACACAAAGAAATGTGTTTGTCATAGAAATCTGTTGATCATTCGTAACACAAAGAAGTGTGTTTGTCTAGAAGACAATAGAAGCTGATTAGAAGATGCTAGAGAAGAAAAAAGATGCTGAGTCATATTTGAGTCAAGTCTGAGTCAGATCTAGATCAGATCTCGACTAGATCATTGACTAGCTCTAATCAACTCTGACACATTCGTAACATTCATCAAGCTTTCAAATTCACTCATCTTCATTGAAACAAATGATTCTATTTGAGAAACATGAAAAATCAAAATAGTTAACAAGCTCAATGTCAATGTAAATCATTACTTTACTGAAAAGATTCATATTATTTATGGGATTTTCAGACTAGAAGACGATGCTGATCAGCAAATTTATGCAAAGTATCATGTTGATACTTTCTTATTCTATTAATCACTATCAAAGCTACTGAAACATCTGAAAGAAATTTATGAAGATCAGAATTTGATTCAAAAGTGTTGTTGCAAATACGTTGTTTTAAAGCAACTTAACAAGCTCTTCAGCTCTTTCTATTCAGAATTCACTAGAATATTCAGCTTTCTGAACTACAATGATATCACTCTGATAAACAACATTCAGAATAAAATCAACAATCATCTTCAGAATGTGTTGTCAGTTTATCTCATAAAGTTTAGTTCGCTTGATAAGCTTAAGATCTTTCTTCAAGATGTAAATAATAAACAACAAGTCAATTATTAACTATATGATAAGCAGCGAACAATTAAATTAATAGCAGCTTCGAAAAAACGTTTTGTTTCTTCGTTGATATCAGCTTCAGTCTTAACTACTAGCTATGTTTAATTCGCTACTTTTTTTACTCTCAAATCTGAATAATCAAGAATGTCAATCATCTGCTTCAACTGCAAAGTATCAAATCATCTTTCAAAGAACTACTTTCAGCTGAAGACTAGTACTTCAACATCTTGTGCATTCATCTCTTGTCTCAATGAGATCATCATGTCAAAAGAAGAGAAGAAATTATTTACAGAGAAATTAAAGAATGAGACAAAAAACTAGTGACTTTCATCAAAGATGTAATGAAAGATGTGTTGATTTCTTCAACAATGAGCAGCTTAAATGACTTCTTTGCTTCAAAATCTTTGACTACTGAATGTGTATTATCTAGCAATGAAATTAATTACTCATTAAAGTCATTGATTGACACTGAAGCAGCTGACTATTCGTTCATTGATGAATTAATCGCGCAGAATGTTTATGATCATTTGCAAATTGAATCTTTATCTTTAATCAAGCTCAAATCAATAAGAAGATTCAATGATTATTATGCAAAAAAACTCATTATTTATGCAATTTATTTGAATTTAACTGTTTAAGATCATATGAAATGTTTCGTCTTTATGCTGATCACTTGATTAAATCAACATCAGATGATTCTTGAAAAAACATGAATGAACAAGATCAAAATGACTATTGATATGAAAGACAATTTTCTTCAATTTTCTAGTTTTGAAGCTCATATCAAAGCTTCTATCAAAGCTCATTCAACTGTTCTTTCAAGCAAGAAAATCGCGATAGAACAGAAGAGTTTAATCTTTACTTAAATATTAAAGAGATTTATCTTTTCTGTTGTCACTCAACTCAGCGAGAAGTCATCTTCATTCAGTAAAATCATGAAATCATTTAATTCAATCAACTTCGCTTCGTCTTTCAATTCAATGAACATAGCAATGATAAAGACTGCAGCATATAAATCACTAGTCAAATGATTGAATGTGACTACTTTCGTGATCATCATCACGAAAATCAATCAACTTTTAAAAACAGCTAGAAATAAACTTGAAGATGTAAATTTACAAGAGCTTTCACATGAAGAGATCTTGAAAAAAGTCAAAGCTAAGCTTTTTTTGAAATATCATGACTATCTAGACGTGTTTTATTGAGCGATGATTGATCAACTACTCTCTCATCATCTCTATGATCATAAAATTGAGTTGATCGACGAGAAAACATCTTCTTGAAGTCATCTTTATCATATGTCTGATTACAAGCTTCAAAAGATGAAGAATTATCTGATTAAGCATCTGAATAAAGACTTCATATCTTCTAGCTCAGCTTCATACACTTCGCTCATACTATTCATTGAAAAGAAAGACAATAGCTTGCATTTCTGTATAAACTACAGAAAGCTCAATGCTTTGATTAAACGAAATTGCTATCTCTTATCGCTAATAGACGAAACTCTCGCTTGTATTTAAGATAGCAAGTATTTGACTTGATTAAACATCATTGTCATCTTCAACAAACTGCGTATGCATTTAAGCAGCGAAGATTTGACTATCTTTATCATCTCTTTTAATTTCTACAAATATCACGTGATGTTTTTCAAATTAATCAACGACTTGACTTTCTATCAACATTATATGAACGACGTGCTATTTGACTATTTTCATCAGTTTTGTCAGACTTATTTAGATGATATTATTATCTACAGCAAAACATTGAAGAAACATAAGTGACATGTACAATTAGTTTTACATAGATTACAAGAAACTGATCTTCAGATGAATATAAACAAATGCAAGTTTCATGTTCAGAAAATCTTCTTTCTGAGACTATTATTATTCATTGAAGAACTAAAGATGAATTTCAGAAAAGTATAAGCAGTAGTCAAATGATCTACTTCTACAAATCTTACTCAGATGCAGTTCTTCGTCAACTTCTGCAATTTCTATCGACGCTTTATAAAGAACTTTTCGAAGATTGTTCATCTTCTGATTCGACTGACTTAAAAAAAGATGATATTTGAATGAAACTCATTCAACTACGTCAATGATGACATACTTTCTCAATATGATGATGAAGAAACATTGCATTCAATGATCTACTACAGCAAGAATCTGAGCTTCACTGAGTGCAATTACAAGATTTATGACAAGAAATTACTAGCAATCATTCATGTCTTCAAGCATTGATGATCTGAGCTGAAATTGACTAAGTTACTCATCAAAATGTTCACTGATTATTAAGCTTTGACATCATTAATGAAAGATAAAGAGCTAAGTAAATGTTCAATGCGTTGAGTACAAAAGCTCATTGACTTCAACTTCAAAATCATGTATCACTCAGATAAATAAAACATTAAAGTCAATGCATTGACTTGTTGAGTTGATTCAGTTTCTAGAAGTGTTAGAAATCAGCATAAAGCGAGTCAATATGAATGTCATTTAACTAGAAAATAAATGCTAAGAAAGAAAGATAGCTACAGAAAAGAAGCTGATTACATATGTGTTTCTCAGTCAACGCTAGACTCAATAGAAACTAGTCAAGATGATGAAGTGAGAATAAATCTGACAAGACTAGAAGACTGAGTCTGACAAGGCTAGAATCATGACATTACTTCTTTTCTTCAATGATTCATGTTTGCATGAATGTATTTTCTGCTTGACTCGATTGATTGATTGAATTGTTGATTAGCGCAGTTTGTTCAAGTATTGAATATGAAAATCATCAATGATCTTCTGAGCATTCATAAATTCGTCGTCATCAGCGTTGTATCAATTGAAATCATCATCATAGTCGTTTCATTTGATTCTATACTGAAGTTGTCTTTGATATCGACGAGAATTCAATATATTATTGATTTTTCACTCATCTTCGTCGTTTATCACTATTGAATCTGAGAATTCATTCTTTTAATCAGACAAGAAATCGTTGACGACAGAATGAAGCAGATCAGAATGAAATACATCATGAACATGAATAGACTCTGATAATTTCAGTTTATATGAAGAGTCAACGAGATCTAGATTGATGAAAGAATCAAGCATTTTATCATTTAGCTTCTTGAAAGATCTCGCTGTAATGATGTTTCTTTCATTCAGAAACATCTTTGATTCAATCTTGTAATTGATTTTCTTTCTATGCTTATTAGCTTGATTCATCATTTGTTTTCGTATTTTGATCAGAACTTCACAAGCGAAGATCAATGTATTGTTTATTTATTCAGATATATTCTTGATTCAATCAATCTGCAAGCATTCGCGAATGCTTTCATACTTGATGATGTCAAAGTTGAAGCTCATATGAGAATGAAAGCTCTTGTTCATAAAGAAGAGAATCAAGAAGATGATTGAGAACAAGATGTTATTGTTGACAAACTTAATCATGAATAGTCACTTAGATCAATCATCTTGCATATATGAACAGAAGAATTGAAGATATTTTTCGACGTTCTGATTGACTTGTTCACTTTGATCGTTGATCTGAGAATGATAAACTGTAAAGAGTCGAAGATTAATGTCTAGTCTTTTGCAAAGCGACTTTCATAGAATGAACATAAATTGCAAATCTCAATCAGATACTATGAAGCTTAATAGATCATGAGTTCAATATACTCATTAAATCAGCATTTCAGCTGTCTTTTTGACAGTGATATCTTCATTCTCAATGATGCAAGAAATATAATATCTTTCTTTTGATAATTTGCAGATGATCATCAGAATAGCGTTGTATTCACTTGAATCAAATAGATTAATAATGAAGTTTATTGCTATGTCTTGTCATCGCTGTTCAGATATCGATAGAGATTGAAGCAAGTCATTTGATTTATCTCTAGATATCTTTGAACGTTGACAGATATAGCAGTTTCAAATATATTGATCTATCGTTTTTCGCATGAATGATTAATAGTAGTTTCGCTTTATGATCTTCATCGTTCTGAGAATTTCAAAATGATCAATAGAAGATTGATCATGAACTTCTTGAATTAGCTTCATTTGAAGATGCTCATTGAAGAGAACTCATAGAAGATCATCTCAATATAGTATTTCGTTCTGAACTCGATAATCTCTTAATTTAGTATCTTCGTATTGAGCTTCATCTTTTAATACGACTTCACAAAGTAACGTACAATTCTCGTTGATCTCATTGGTTTCAAGAATCTGTTTATAGATTGATTTCTCGATGTTCTTCTTTAAATCAGCAATTTTCATTTGATTCAAAGTCAGAATAGTGATTCATTAATAGTGAATGCACTCATCTTCTGAACTTCTAGAAACTGAATTGACTTGACGAGTCAATGCATCGACTTTGATGTTTTGTTTGTCTGAGCAATACATGATTTTGAAGTTGAAGTCAACGAGCTTTTGTACTCAACACATTTGACGTCTACTTAGCTCTTTATCTTTCATTAATGACGTTAAAGCTTGATGATCAGTGAACATCTTGATGAGTAGCTCAGTCAATTTCAGCTCAGATCATCAATGCTTGAAGACATGAATGATTGCTAGTAATTTCTTGTCATAGATCTCGTAATTGCACTCAGCGAGACTCAGATTCTTGCTGTAGTAGATCATTGAATGCAATGTTTTCTCGTCATCGTATTGAGAAAGTATGTCATCATTGACGTAGTTGAATGAGTCTGTTTCAAGAATAGTCTTTTTATTCTGATCAAAATGACGAAGAATAAAGACTTCAGTCATTCATTTCTTCATATGATCAAAGATTGTTTGACAAGCTTGATTTCATTCAAATATCATCTCTTTTTGAGTTAGTTGAATCAGAGAATGAACAATCTTCGAAAAGTTTCTTATAAAACGTCAATAGAAGTTGCAGAAGTCAATGAAGAACTGCATCTGAGTGAGATTTGTAGAAGTAGATCATTCAACTACTGCTTATACTTTTCTGAGATTCATCTTTAGTTCTTCAATGAATAGCAATAGTTTCAGAAAGAAGATCTTCTGAACATGAAACTTGCATTTGTTTATATTCATCTGTAGATCAATCTCTCGTAGTTTATGTAGAACTAGTCATACGTGTTTCTTATGTTTCTTCAGTGTTTTGCTGTAGATGATAATGTCATCTAAATAAATCTAACAAAACTGATGTAGATAATCAAACAGCATGTTGTTCATATAGTGTTGATAGAAAGTTGAGTCGTTGATTAATTCAAAAAACATCACGTGATATTTGTAGAAGTCAAAAAAGATAATAAAGATAGTCAAATCTTCGCTATTTGAATGCATGTGTAGTTTGTTGAAGATGACTATTATATTCAATCGAGTCAGATACTTGCTATCTTGAATATAAGCGAGAGTTTCGTCTATTAAGAATAGAAGATAACGATCTCGTTTGATCAAAGCATTGAGCTTTCTATAATTGACGCAGAAACGCAGACTATCATCTTTCTTTTCGATGAATAGTATGAATGAAGCATATGAGGTCGAGCTGAAAGATATAAAGCTTTTATTCAGATGTTCAATCAGATAATTCTTCATCTTTTGAAGCTTGTAATCAGACATATGATAGAAACAACTTCGAGAAGACGTTTTCTCATCTGTCAACTCGATTTTGTGATCATAGAGACGATGAGAAATTAGTTGATCAGTCATAGCTCAATCAAACATGTCTAGATAGTCATGATATTTCAAAGAAAGCTTAGCTTTGACTTCTTTCAAGATCTTTTCGTGTGAAAGCTCTTGTAGATTTACATCTTCGAGTTTATTTCTAGCTGTTTTTAGAAGTCGATCGATTTTCGTGATGATGATCGCGAAAGTAGTCACATTCAATCGTTTGACTAGTGATTTATATGTTGCAGTCTCTATCATTGCTATGTTCATTAAATTGAAAGATGAAGATTTGACTGAATTAGATGATTTCACGATCTTACTGAATGAAGATGACTTCTCGCTGAGTCAAGTGACAACAGAAGAAGTAGATCTCTTTAGTATTTAAGTAGATATTGAACTCTTCTGTTCTATCGCGATTTTCTTGATGACAGAAAGAAGAATTGAACTAACATCAATATGAGCCTTTGAATCAAAAAATTGAAGACGATCGTTTCTCATATCAATCATTATTTTAATCTTATTCATTCATGTTTTTTCAAGAATCATCTGATGCTGACTCAATCAAGTAATCAGTATAAAGACGAAACGTTTCATATGATCTTGAACAGTCAGATTCAAATAAATCGCATGAGTAATGAGCTTTTTTGCATAATGATCATCGAATTTTCTTATTGACTTGAGCTTGATTAAAGATAATGATTCAATTTGCAAATGATCACAAACATTCTGCGCGATTAATTCATCAATGAACGAATAGTCAGCTGCTTCAGTGTCAATCAATGACTTTAATGAGTAACTAATTTCATTGCTAGATAATATACATTCAGTAGTCAAAGATTTCGAAACAAAGAGATCATTTGAGCTGCTCATTGTTGAAGAAATTAACACATCTTTCATCACGTCTTTGATGAAAGTCACTAGTTTTTTGCCTCATTCTTTGATTTCTCTGTAAATAATTTCTTCTCTTCTTTTGACATGATGATCTCATTGAGACGAGAAGTGAATGCACAAGATGTCAAAGTACTAGTCTTCAGCTGAGAACAGTTCTTTGAAAGATGACTCGATACTTTGCAGTTGAAGCAGATGATTGACATTCTTGATCATTCAGATTCAAGAGTGAAAAAAGTAGCGAGTTGAACATAGCTAGTAGTCGAGGCTGAAGCTGATGTTGACGAAGAAACAAAACGTTTTTTCGAAGCTGCTATTGATTTGACTGTTCATTGCTCGTCACGTAGCTGATAATTGACTCGTTGTTTATTATTCACTCTCTGAAGAAAGATCTTGAGCTTATCAAGTGAGCTAAACTTTATGAGGTAAACTGACAACGCGTTCTGAAGATGATTGTTGATTTTATTCTGTAGATTATTCATCAGAGTTCAATCATCATAGTCAAAAAAGCTGAATATCTTTGTGAATTTGAAGTAGAAAGAGCTGAACGACTTATTGCTCTGCTTCAATGCATTGTATTCGCGATGACACTTTCGATTTCTATTCTGATCATCATATATTTCGTTCAAATGTTTCAGCAGTTTCGTCAGTGATAAATAGAGTGAGAAAGCATCGATACAACGTTTTGCATAAATCTGCTCATCAGCATCATCATCTAGTCTGAATGTCACATAGACGATACGAAGCTTTTCGATAGAGTAATGATTCGCGTTGACGTCAAGCTTGTCAGATATCTTGATGATTCAGCTCTTTCAAGTAGATTCATCTGTGTCGATGAAGATAGATGAATTCGAAAATTTGATTGACTTGTGATGATTGTTCTCATTATTGAATAGAGTGAATGACTCTTGTAAGCTTCAAAAGCGTTGATTGACTTCAGAGATTGATGAAGTCTCTTTCTGATTGACTTGATGCTCGACTGACTAAGTCTCTTGACAAGGCATAGATCGATCAGCTTGACGTTGTTTCACTCTGAAGTTCAATCGCTCATCTTGTAGCTGATTGATCTTTTTCTCTAGCTCATCATTCTTATCAAAAGTGACTTCTAGTTGTTTCACTCTCTTTTTGTGATCTTCTTGTATGAGAAGTCAGTGTTCATTGAGTTGTAGAGTCAAGTCATGCTGACTTCGAAGCTCATTCAGCATATTGATGACTTCGTTGAGTTGATTGCTGACTCAATGAAACAGTTGTTCTTCAATGTTTATGTTTCATGCAATGACAGCTTTCTCAGCTTCAACTGAAGCATTGATGAGTAGAAGTGAAACTCTTCTATTGACAGTGCTTCTAAGCAGACGAGTTGTTCAAGACTCAACTGACTTGACGTCATGTGTCATGATGAGAGAAGATAAAAGTTGTTGAGATAAGAATAAATGAGAGATTGATGTTTTAAATTGATGTTTTTTGATGAGTGAAAATTCAAAGAATCTCTTGTGAATTTCAAATAATAATTGAGTGCTTTATTCAAAGAATTTCTTGCAAATAGAATAATGAAAATGAGTGTAGAATAGAAGAATTTCTTGCGGTTTAAAATGATGATGATGCAAATTTGAAGAATCTCTTGCAAATTTTTCTTACTGAATAGATTGTTTCGTATCATTTATTCGTCAATAGCAGAGTAGTTGATGAGCATTTATCTAATGTTAGAGATCAGCATAGAGCGAGTCAATATGAGTGTCATTTAACTAGAAGATAAATGCTAAGAAAGAAAGATAGTTACAGAAAAGAAGCTGACTACATATGTGTTTCTCAGTCGACGTTAGACTCAATAGAAACTAATCAAGATGACAAAGCGAAAATAAATCTGACAAGACTAGAATCATGACAAGAAGTCTCAAGAATGAATGATATTACTATCAATGAACTACAATTCTTACATCAGATTGAATGAAAATCATTGATTTAAAGAAGAACATTGATGAATCAATCTATAAACAAATTCTTGAGATTAATGAGATCAACAAGAATTGTACGTTACTTCGTGAAGCAATAGCAAAAGACAAGACACAATATGAAGATATCAAATTAAAGAATTGTTGAACTCAGAATGAAATCTTGTATCATGATAGTCAGCTATGAGTCTCATTCAATGAACTTCTACAAATGAATCTGATTCATGAGATATACAATCAATCATCAGTTAATTATTCTGATATTCTTAGAACTGTGAAGATCATAAAGCGAAACTATTATTGATCATTCATGCGAAAAACAATAGATTAATATATTCAAAACTGCTATATCTGTCAACGTTCAAAGACATTTAAAGATAAATCAAATGACTTGCTTCAATCTTTATTGATATCTGAACAGCGATGACAAGACATAGCAATGAACTTTATTATCAATCTATTTGATTCAAGTAAGTACAACGCTATTCTGATGATCATTTGCAAATTGTTAAAAGAAAGACATTATATTTCTTGCATCACTGAGAATGAAGATATCACTGTCAAAAAGACAGCTGAAATGCTGATTTAATGAGTATATTGAACTCATGATTTATCAAGCTTCATAGTATCTGATTGAGATTTGCAATTTATCTTCATTCTATGAAAGTTGCTTTGCAAAAGACTAAACATTAATCTTCAACTTTTTACAGTTTATCACTCTCAGATTAATGATTAAAGTGAATGAGTTAATCAGAATGTTGAAAGATATCTTTGATTCTTCTGTTCATATATGCAAGATGATTGATCTAAATGACTACTCATGATTGAGTTTGTTAATAATAACATCTTGTTCTCAGTCATCTTCTTGATTCTCTTTTTCATGAACAAGAACTTTCATTCTCATATGAGCTTTGACTCTGACATCATCGAGTATGAAAGCATTCACGAACGCTTGCAAATTGATTGAGTCAAGAATATATTTGAACAAATGAATAAGATATTAATCTTCGCTCATGAAGCTCTGATCAAAACATGAGAACAAATGATGAATCAAGCTAATAAGCATAGAAAGAAGATCAATTACAAGATCAAATCAAAAATGTTTCTGAATGAAAGAAACATCATTACAGCAAGATTTTTTAAAAAGCTAAATGATAAAATGCTCAATTCTTTCATTAATTTAGATCTCATTGATTCTTCATATAAACTGAAATTATCAAAGTTTATGCATGTTCATGATGTATTTCATTCTGATCTGCTTCGCTCTGTTATCAACAACTTCTTATCTGATCAAATGAATGAATTCTCAGATTCAATAATGATAAACGACGAAGACAAGTGAAAAATCGATAATATATTGAATTTTTGTTGATATTGATGATGACTTCAGTATAAAGTCAAATGAAATGACTATGACAATGATCTCAATTGATACAACGCTGATGATGACGAATTTATGAACACTCAAGAAATCATTAATGATTTTTATATTCAATATTTGAACAAATCGCGCTAATCAACAATTCAATCAATCACGATTTAACAGATTTGAGTCTGTAAAATCATGATTAAACAATCAATTGAGTTAAGCAGAAAATACATTCATGCAAACATGAATTGTCAAAGAAAAAGAGTAATGTCATGATTCTAGTTTTGTCAGACTCAGTCTTTCAATCTTGTCAGATTTATTCTCGCTTTGTCATCTTGACTAGTCTTTATTGAGTCTAGCGTTGACTGAGAAATACACATATGTAGTCAGCTTTTTTTCTGTAACTATCTTTCTTTCTTAGCATTTATCTTTTAGTTAAATGACATCTTTATCTGACTCACTTTAGACAGATTTCTAACAGAAAAAATGATAAACTTAACATAATTAATTATCAAAGTCATCATTACTGACAAGAAAGTAGTAACACATTTGTCAGATATGACAGTGACTTTGATGATAGTAATGCAACGTTCATTGCAAAGCTAATAATTGACTTGTTGTTTACTATTCACATCTTGAAGAAAGATTCTTAAGTGAGTGAGTGAAGTAAAATTCTCTGAACAGACTGATAAAGTGTTTTGCAAACGATTATTGATTTTATTTTGAAGATCATTCATCAGAATGCAATCATTGTATTCAAGATAACTGAATAGCTTCATAAAGTTAAAGTAGAAAACATTAAAAGACTTGTCTGCTTGTTTCAGAACATTATACTTGCAACAACACTTTTGATTCTTATTCAGTTCATTGTATATTTCTTTCAGATTGTTACGATTCTAGCTATGCATCTATGTTGATAGCTATGTTGATGACTATGTTGATGACTATGTTTCTGACTATCGTTGATCGCTCGTCACTAGACTATCGAGTTGTTTCAAAGTCAACTCTATTCAGAGTTAGCTTATGTTCTTCTGAGTCATATAAATAGTCGATTCTTTTCTTCTAGATACTTTTCTTTCTTAGCATTTATATACTTGTTATCTTACACTCATATGACTCACTCTATGCTAATTTCTAACACAGATGCTCAAATAACTTGTTGATTAAGATGTATGAATATAAAGCATCATGTCAACATTGAGCAAAAATGTGCTCAGCAGCATCATTTTCTAGTCTAAATATCATATAAACAATACAGATATTCTCATTATTGAAGTGATTAACATTTGTCTGAAGCTTGTTGTTTATCTTGATTCTTCAGCTGTCTCATATTGATTCATCTTCATCAATGAATATAAATGAGTTTGAAAACTTGAAGAACTTGTGATGATCATTGTCAAATAAAGTGAATGACTTTCATTGAATATGATTCTTGATAAAAGCTTAAAACTTCATAAACTGTTGAAATCAAGATTGATTTGCTGAACGCTGTTTCTTTTTTAAACTTAATACTTTCTTTTATAGTTCAATGATAATCTTTTCTTGAATGTTTATTATTGTTTAATTAATCTTTAGCTGATCAAGTTTTTTGATGTGATCAACTTGTAAATCAATTCATTGCTCATTGAGTTTCAAAATCATGTTTTGTTGATCTTTTAGCTCAATCAGCATCTTGATGATTTCATCTGATTGATTAATAGCTCATTGATGAAGTTGTTGATTCATGTTGATGTTTCATGAGATAATGACATTCTGAGATTTCGCTGAAGCATTGAAAGAAATAAGAGAAACTCATTTACTAACAGTGCTTTTAAGCAGATGAGCTGTTCATGACTCAATTAATTCAAAGTTACATGTCATTGTGAAAGATTTAAAAATAAAGATAAATAAATTTAATTGTGATAAGATTAAGTGATTGATTTGATAAATTTGAATAAATTTGAATGTATGTTTTGATGAAAGTAATTTAAAGAATTTCTTGCGAATTTTCTGAATAAATGAAGTAGATTATTTTGTATCATTTACACATTGATAGCAGAATAGTTGATGAGCATTTATCTACTGTTAGAAGTCAGCATAAAGTGAGTTATATAAATGTCATTTAACTAATAAATAAATGCTAAGAAAGAAAAGTATCTACAGAAAAGAACTTGATTCTTATATGTATATTTCTCAGCTCTGTGCTAAACTCAATTGAGTTGATGTTTGACACATATAATGCAGAATTTCAATGACATCACTTCTAGATCAGGTTTCTGCTAGACTCAATTAGAATGAAATCAGATGAAGATTAGTTAAAGAATAAATGAAAACTAGAATTGTAACATTCTTGACTAAGTCTTTGAAATTACTGATTGCATGCAGCAACAGTTTTTTAATCATTGATTTGATCTCAAAGAGTACTAGTTGATATTTTATATTAACGAGCGATTTTGCTTGAAAGAGATTTTCATTGACTGTTGAAGTTTCATTTCAACAAGCATAAGCAAGTGTTATGCACTTTTTCTGTGAAAGTTTTATATCTTCAGAAGATATGAAGAACATAGAGAGAATGAAAGAGATGAGAGAAATGACTGTCATTGTTTTGCTGATATGTTGAAGAATTATACTAATAGAATATGAAATGTGAATTTTCAGCCCTATAGGGCTGTCCGACTGCTAGGTTTAGTTGATTGCTAGATGAACTCTTCTAATATGAAAGCTGATTCAGCCTCACTAGCGACCTTATGATTGGTGGAAATTGGCACTGAGGGATTCAATTAAAGGTGGCTTGGCTAATGCAATGTTCTCTGTACATCGAGCTTTGACCAGCCTACCTAATCGGACCTGGGCATGAAAAAGTCACTCTAAGCCTTTCTAGAAGATAGAGCATTATCTTCGACACGTCCGCAAGCAATGGGATAACATCATTGATGGTCAAAATGATCTATGGTAGTCAACAGATTCCCGTACCGTGCAACCATTGCAGACATGAAGTTCGTCCGTATCGGAAGTAGACCGCTTCTTCGTTCAAGAACTAATGCATCGAAATGAGTTATTCCCTTTGATTACAGAATTTCTACACGGTCACAATTGCTACAGAATCTACAAAGCGTCAAGTGCATGATCTTCTCAATTCATACCTTTATTGAAGATATTAAGTGGCTTAAACCACCCGCAAAGATCATTCGACTTCTTCCCTCGAATAGCAGCAGCAAGAAATCATCTCATCAAGCGATCTCTATGATATTCGTTGGCCTGAAACGAGAAGAGGGAAAGTTGTTGATTCAACATAAGATCTCTTAATTCTCTACTCGACCTGGTGCTGAATTGCAGGCCGTTGAGTGTGGTTACCGTCAGTTGTGAATGTTTGCCTGGCGTCATTTTCCAGACTTGAATGCAATAACACTCCGCAGGGATATCGGAAAGCGGAAACCACAGGTCAAGCTTTTCAACGAACAATGCTGGCAGAGACTGGCAGACTTGGCTATAACGCTTGGTTTCGAGTCGAAGGAAGCTATCAGACTTCGAATTCAAGACTCTGATACAAAGATGACACTCGAATTCTTGCGTCAAGTACGACCACCCGAATCTTTAATTTCTCGGATGAAATTTATATGAAATCTGTCGTATTCTACGTACCATCGCGGAAAAGCAAGGAATACAAATGAGACGAATGATTTGAGTAAGGACTCGGATATTCCAGTCGAGCATCGATGTGGACGACCTCATGAAGGATCACATGAAAACTCAAGAAGATTAATTTTTGCAGATGAGATCTATGGGCCACAGAGGCAAGGGCTATCTCATTTTGCTGTCAACCGTGATATCTTCCTTGCACTCTTCGGTCGACAATCCCATTTGGATTTCCCGCGAGGATGCGTCTAGAATGAACTTCAGCTACGTCACAGGCAATGTTACTATTCGAAGACCTCTTCAAGGGCACCGAGGCCGCTGGCCCAATCAACCCGACACACAACGAACGGGAAACCGTGAGCAAGGGGAAACAAATGGGCACTCTAACATACCAGCAAATAAGCCGTCACGCGGTGGCTTATATGCCTTTGGGTTCACGACCGAAAAGAGATGGCCAAAGGGGTGTTTCAAATTTGATATGTAGTTGCAAATGTAAATCAGCTTCGAAAAACATATCGATCCCAAAGATACTTGATTTTTGGTGAGCCGCTCATACAAAATCAAGTATCTGTATGATGCTCGTCTGTTTCAAAGATGAACCCTAGTTGGGTAACCGCTAAACCTATTTGAGGGGGCGGTATATGTAGGTAGTAAACAGGGGGCGTAAATGTAGTAGGCAGAGGGCGTCAATGTAGTAAAAAGGGGTGTACGTTTAGTCAGAACCTTTAATAATAAGTCGACTGATTTTCTAAGCTAATCTCGTGACTGAGGATGCAGTCTACGTTGTAAAGACGTAGTCGATGATTCAGGCTAAACTCGTAACATAAACGCGCTGATGTACAAAGTTAAACAATTCCACCTAAAATAAAACAAGGTTTTTCACCCTAGCCATTGCCTCTCCTAAATCCTCAGTACCAAACTGAACGCGATGCACGCAGCATTTACCCAGGCGCTCGGCTTCTCTGAGAACTTTATCTTGTTCTACATTCGCGGCCAAGGTATAGGATCTGAGCCTTGATTTGGTAATGGATTGTGGTTTACTGGCTGGCAGCCACCGTCGCAATCAATCGTATTTGAAGATGCTACCTGGAGCTCAAAGTCCTGCATGCCGCGAGTATATTTACCATCAAAGCCCCGCTGGGCCATATTGGGCATATTAGCGGCAAGGTCGGAGGTGGGTGATTCGCACGTGCGACGCTTGAAGCCACGCACAGTGACGATGACTTGCGAGGCCCAGCTTTGATGGCAGCCGGTGCCGCCATGCCACTGGCATGTTTCAGTCGTGACGTTGGTGTTGCAGGTTGTCGCCGTCGCGCCACCACCTCCATTGACTTCGGGGGCGACTGTAATGCCAAACACGTCCGAGATCTTGACCTGAAATTCTCCGCCTACTTTCCCACCGGCGGTCCATGAGGTGGTTTTGCATGTATCCGCATCTTGCTTCATCTGACCGATCTGTTGATTGCACATGCTTGCTGGAGTGGCTGAGTCACTCGGGCAGTTGATTTGACCAAAAGGACTATACCACGGGCCGGCTGAGTTGATGTAGTCGACGAGGACGTAGTCCGTCCTTGAAGCAGGGTCAGTACGATGAAGTTTTAAGTATGTATTTGTAGTACTTTATTTGAGCAGAGAGGGGAAGAAAGGGGAAAGGCTGGTATGGCGGATCTGAAGGGAGCTTACCAGCAGTGGTCACTGCCGCCCAGTCCGTTGTCGCAGTCATCGCTAATCTTTACCCCATCCCCTTCCTTGAAATTGCTCTGGCCTTGGGCCCATGTTGGATCAGTGTCCTTAGTGTCGCAATTAGGAAGTCCTAAGCCTGCTACCTGAAGATCTCGTATTGTGAGGGTGGTTACAAGAGATGATTTAATCGGGGTGGCGCTGCTTAAAGGAATGATGAGTATTGCGATCAGCGCAGCAGTTGCGCTCGAAGTGAGAGGCATTCTGCGGTCGAACGTAGGCCGAGCTGAGAACTGTCGGACTTGATTGAGTGGATAGAGGTTGAAGCTGAAAATGAATAAAGAGATATTGAATTCTTTATAAGATAAGAAGAAGCCTGTATGCCGCTGAAAAGAATGAGAAGTATCATGAAGTCTTTATATAATGCAAGCAGTCTGCGGTCAGGAGTCTAGACAGACATCATATTAGCTGCGCCCATAAGCTAGACTGCTAGAGCTATGAAACCGCTGCCGGAGATCACTGAGCATTCCTTCAACTTGGCTACTGTTTCCATTTGAATACGTTGTTTAGGATTTTGTGTTGGAATTTCGAAGGATTCCTCGTAATCCCATGCCTATGCGACCCTTAATAGAATCAAGGAAGATCTTCTGAAGATCGGCATGTCAAATTGCCAAAAATATTCACAGCTTATATGTTATTTTGAATCTTGTGTTGAAGAAGGCGGTTATGGAGATCGGCATGTGTAGTTGCTGAGAAGATTCACGGCTTCTGCGTTGAGAGAAATAATCTCTGCGACCAAAGGTGATCAACATTTATCAGAACGCTAATCTCCTCGCATGCTTCTTTGTACTGCCACATCTATGATGGTGTTATTACTGCTGATCTCCACGAAGCGTTGAGGCGAAACTCGAGGCAGGTAAAAAGGCATGAAGAATGAGACGTTTCATATGCAAGACAACGACCTGAATCAAAGAAAGAGAAGGATTGCGGGGTTGGGAATCTTGTACAAGTATACAGGTTCTTCCTGCAGCTGGTTGGACATTGCATTAGCAGAAAGCCTCTTAACAAGGATTATTTGTACAAGGGCGTAGGCCAGCTATACCTGAACAAGGCCGGCAGCGCAGCAATGTCCAGCCCGATGCAGGAAGGACCTGTACACACTTGAAACATATCATCGAAGCAATTGAAGGATGTGGAAAATACCTGAAGGATCTTAAGCACGGTTTCACAAATGACGACCCCTAAGAGTAAGGTAAGGTGAATCAAGGAAAGTACACTACTCGTAGGCAGAACAAAGGATTCTTAGCGGTCAAGTTTTCTGAGATGACGGCACGAAGTACTCCCATTGTGGCTCAGAAAGGCCTGCAGAAGGATAAGCAGCCCCAAGCCAATACAGGTGACAATTAAAAGAAACAAACCTCGTTCAAGAGAGCTGTAGACAATGAGAGATGTTTCCCCGCCTGGTTGACCAGCTCTCCTGAGTCATTTCTCAATGGAGAGCGGACTTGGACTCACATTGCTGACATTGTACGAATACTCGTACTATATACTCATCCGGATTGTAACCTATCAGAGTGGGCAGATAAGCCAGAAGAAGCATCTCGCTTTGAATGCAACCTTGTGGAATCATGCAACAAGCTGCGAATTTGCACCTATTCTTAGTCTGCAGGGCCGCATGGTCTTAATGAGCCACGTTCACGTACGCGTCATTCCGCCACGTGAAACAATGATCCCAAGCTGCTCCCCAAGATTGTTCTTTGACCTGTTGAATCCTACAGGTAAGAATTAATATACTCGGAATAATTCCTAATAATCATGTTACCTGTGCCGAGAAGTTACTACTAAAGGGTTAACGTTTCAGATTCGGTTAGATTAGACTCGTCGCTCTTCGTTTACAGGTGTGTAGTGTACGTTTAGTGGTAACCTTGATTTATTTAATGATTTATTCAATAATTAATTCATTGATGATACTCAAAGCCGAAAGTGTTGCTAATCGTGCCACGCAATCACCTACTAAAGTAGGTGCTGGCCACCCAAATGACGTACACCCCCCACATGACGTTTTTTACCCCAACAGGTCTACAACCTCTTCTACTGAAGCCTCATCCTCGTATTCTACGTCTAAAACAGCGACCCAATTGTTGATTCACTTCTGAGCTGGCTTGCCAGTCAATTTGAAGCCTTTCGCAATAGCTTTGTTTTATTTAATTCGAGCATTTGCATCCCGCTTCTCCTCTCGCTTCGATGCTCGGATCCGTTTTTTTCGCTCCTCCTTCACCCCAGCAGTGATTTTATCCCTTGCCTGCCGAACGGTTATTACCCCCCCCTTCTGAGCAACAGATTCATCGAGTTTGTCCCTTTTAGCCTTCGCTTTACTGTGGTTGTGAGTCGCTTCAATGTCGCGTTCGACCAAAGCAAGCGAGCTAGCCCTCACTAAAGATCCCTTTATGTATCGATCAACTTTTTCGCGTAGCTCCTTCGATATATCGTAGTTATCTAAATCGTCTTGAAGCTCTGTATCAAGCTTCTGAATCTCTCTAGATTCATGCGAAGTGATCTCTATAGAGAAGAAGGATCGAAAAGAATCTCGTGAAGAGGTTGACTCGAGAGATTGTCAGACTCTCACCTTTTTCAGCATCACTTTTGATGAATATGAAACAAGCTCAGTGTGTTTAAAAGTCGATCGTATATTCGATTCAGTGAAGATCTTGACTCGTAGACTGATGAAGAAAGCAAGAAAGTTCTGTTTGTTGAAACTCGTTGATTCGAGCCGAATTGTCTCATCAATCACCTCTGAATGATAATGCTTCATGAGCTGAAATATTCTCACATTCAATGACTGCGTAACATGTGTAGAATGCGAAGAAAGGGTGAATATCACGATATTATGAAATTCGATGTACTGTAGAAACTCGTAGATAAGGTGATACTCATAGTTGTTCATGATCAGAAGTCTATGAGCTTCTACCTGAGTCTTTCGACTATGAAAATCGAAGTGCTTCAGTCAGTCAAAGATCTTTTCATCGTTCGAATATTCGAATTCAGTAGTAGCAAGCAATAAATCGTTATTCAGATCGTTTTCCTGCGCTCATTTGTTCAAAATGTTGATTTCAAGAATGATGAGCATGAGAAGAATCTTTTCTCTCTCAGCACTAATCGCCTTCACGTCACTCACTAAATCTCTCACTTCCGAATCAATTGCACGAAGAGATTTCTTTTTGATCAATGTAATCACTAAATGATCTCTTTCAACTTCGATACGAAAGCCTGATTCATTCATGTTTCATATGTCATTCGATTGAATCGCATATTTGGTCAGCACATCTCGAAAATCATAGAAATGTTGCTTTGTCACATCAACAGTCAGAGAAGTCTTTCTATCAGCGGCAAGAGAAGTTTGTTTTCTCTTGAAAAACTGAGGATTTTGCTGTAGAAATCGTACTGGTCAGTGCTGTTCAACTCGAGAAGAATTCACGAGATTTGTCTGCTGCAGTAGAAAATTTGCTGCTCCTCGAAGATGTCTCAGCCGAGCAGAAATCGATAGCTTGTTCAGACGTGTCAAATATATACATATAGTCTCTCTTTGCTTGATATTCAGAACATATCCATGTGATTTTCGTTCAAATAATGAGGTGTGAGTTTCGACTAGTCATCTTTGAAGCGTTTGAACAGGAACTTCAAATGCCTGAGCTGCAGTGCTTGCAAACTTGTATTCGTCGTCATGAATTGCATCTGTAGCCTCTTCTATACGATACTTCAAATTTATATAGTATTCAGACATGATGTGGTTGAGTGATTGAGGTGAGGGGGGGTTGAATACATAAAGGGTAAAAAACGTCATGTGAGGGGTGTACGTCATTTGAGTGGCCAGCACCTACTTTAGTAGGTGATTGCGTGGCACGATTAATGTAGCTATTTGAGCCCGCAGCAACTGAAGTTGCTTAAGTGGCTCGCGAAAGGTTTGATCGACTACTGTATCTTTTGCGACCCCCCGACCACGACATGCGCACATCGGCCTCGACGTGAAAAGTTTTTAAAATATACTTGAACAGTTGAATGAGCAGCTGAACTTATCAAGTAATGAAAATAAAATCTAGAATATTTATGAAACTTTATTAAAAAATAATAAGTTAAAAATATTATGAATTGAAATAAAATTATTATTGTGTACTTAAGATTATAAGTACATGACTTTTTACAAAACATGTTTTTAATATTTATATCAATAAATAATAAAATAAAGCAAAAATACTGATATTGATTGCAGTTTTTAATATTCAGAGAATATATGAATGATGATAATGATGATTGCAGGTCAAAGTTAAACGTTGATGATTTTTAATAAAAGATAAAAAAATTGTATCAATGTATATCAAAATAAGGCAAATCTGTCAAAATTACCAAGTTTTGATCTCAGATGTGTTACCCATATGCGAAGTTA
>JAABUT010000434.1_pt1 | contig 68898 bp, 60 predicted proteins | sample 5559281 | NCBI WGS metagenome assembly JAABUT01 (sample SAMN10711880, study PRJNA513359) | rock metagenome | isolation source: Antarctica rocks | place: Antarctica: Victoria Land, Ricker Hills nord | collected 2016-01-04 | reverse complement strand
ATAAACAATGATACAAACACGTATGACCGGAGTGCCTGTCCCAGCGTGACGCCGGACACGCCGCCGCCAGCAGTAAAATCATACACGACCGATGAAAGCATTATAGCCAACACCGTGGCTGGCGGCGCTCCCAGAAGCGCCAGCAGCATCCGCCGTCCTTCGGGTCTGATGGCCTCCCCGGCTCTCGTAGGCTGTATCATCCCGCCGTGTAGCCGCCGTCCACCAGCAGGCTCTGCCCCGTCACATACAGGCTCGCCGGTCCGGCCAGGAACACCGCCGCCCCCACGATGTCGCTATCCACCCCGAACCGCCCCATCGGCGTCTGCGCCAGCAGCCGCCCGGCCATCGCCTCGTTCTCCCGCATCCCCGCGGTCAGGTCGGTCTCGAAGTAGCCCGGTGCGATGCAATTCACCCGCACGCCCTTCTGCGCCCAGTCCAGCGCCAAAGCCTTCGTCATCAGCTCCACCCCGCCCTTGGTCGCGCAATACGGTGCCGACCGCCGTAGCCCGACATGCCCGGCCACGCTGCTGATCGTGATGATTGAGCCTCGCCCGGCGGCGGCCATCACCGAGCCAATGTGCTTGCAGCACAGGAAGGTGCCGGTCAGGTTCACGTCCAGGATGTGCTGCCAATCGGCGAGCGTCGTCCGCTCGATTCCGGCATAGATTGGGTTCACCCCGGCGTTGTTGACCAGCACGTGGACGGCGCCGAACCGCTCCAGCGCCGCGTCGCGCAGCGCCAGGACGTCGGCCTCCTTGGAAATGTCCGCCACCACCGGCAGCACGTCCGGCGCGATCGCGGCGGCGGTCGCCTGCAGCGTCGCCTCCGTCCGGCCGCACAGCACCAGCTTGGCGCCGTGGCGGTGCAGGCCTTCTGCAATTGCCCGGCCTAGGCCGCGGCCGCCGCCGGTGACGACGGCGACGTGGCCGGTCAGGTCGAAGGTGTCGCTCAATGGATGATTCCCCCTCGGCTTTTGCGAATAGGATTGACGCCGCGGCAACGCTTGGCAACCTGCGGTGAGCAGGATGCCGGCGGTCCGAGCCGCTGCGGCCAGCCGCCAGGGGCGGAATACGCCGGCTAGACCGCCTTGTGGCCCCGGCACCACTGCGCTACACGCGCCGGCTGGATGCCGCCGCAGCGGCGCACCGCGGGCGTGGTGGAATTGGTAGACACGCCAGACTTAGGATCTGGTGGCGTAAGCCGTGGGGGTTCAAGTCCCTCCGCCCGCACCATACGGCCCCTTACGGGGGACACAGGCACAAGGACGGGTTTAGAGATGCAGGTTACCGAGACGCTCCATGATGGCCTCAAGCGCGGCTGGTCCGTCACCGTGCCTGTGGCCGACATCGAGGGCAAGCGCACGGCCAAGCTGCAGGAGATCGGCCGCACCGTCCGCCTGCCGGGCTTCCGTCCCGGCAAGGTGCCGCTGAACATCGTCCGCCAGCGCTATGGCAACGCGGTCATGTCCGAAGTGCTGGAGGAGAGCGTCAACACTGCCACCCAGCAGGTCCTGACCGAGCGCGGCCTGCGCGCCGCCGGGCAGCCGAAGGTGGACGTGACCCAATTGGATGAGAAGCAGGATCTGCAGTTCAATGTCGAGGTCGAGCTGCTGCCCGACATTGCCATGCCGGAGTTCAGCGGGCTGCATCTCACCCGCTACCGCGCGGAGCCGTCGCCTGAGACCATTGACAAGGCCCTGACCGAGTTGGCCGCTCGTCGCCGGACCCTGGTGGATGTGACAGAGGACCGCGGGGCGCAGACTGGCGATACCCTGACCGTTGACTACGCCGGCACGGTGGACGGCGTCGCCTTCCCCGGCGGTACTGGCACGGCCATGCCGGTCGAGTTGGGTGCCGAGGGCTTCATCCCCGGCTTTTCGGAGGGGATGGAGGGAATGCGCCCCGGTGAGGAGCGCCAGATCCATGTCACGTTCCCCGAGGAATACCACGCCACGGAATTGGCCGGTAAAGCCGCGATCTTCGACATCAAGGCGACGGCGCTGCAGCAGTCCACGCCGCCGGTGATTGACGAGAGCCTGGCAGAACAGTTCGGCTTTGACGACCTTGAAAGCCTACGCAAGATCATCGCCGGGCAGATCCAGCGCGAATATGACGGCGTGAGCCGCATGAGGATCAAGCGCGACCTCCTGGACCAGCTTGCCAAGGGTGCCGACTTCCCGGTGCCGCCTAGTATGGTTGAGGCCGAGTTCAACGGCATCTGGACCCGCGTGGACACCGACCGCAAGGCGGGCAAGGGCGACGAGGAGGACCAGGCCAAGGACGACGAAACGCTCAAGGCGGAGTATCGCACCATCGCCGAGCGCCGCGTGCGCCTGGGTCTGCTGCTGTCCGAGGTCGGACGCCAGAACGGCGTCCAAGTCGGGGCGGACGAGCTGCAGCGCGCGATGCGGGCGGAGGCAGCCCGCTACCAGGGCCAGGAAGCACAGGTGATGGAGTTCTTCCGCAAGAACCCCCAGGCCGCCGACGGATTGCGCGGCCCGATCTTCGAGGACAAGACGGTGGACTTCATCCTGGAGTCGGCTAGCGTCGAAACAAAAGTCGTGACGCCGGAGGAGCTGTCAGCGGACCCTGGCGCTTCGCCGGCCCAAGCCGGCGGTGAGGTTAGCGAGCCGTCTGACCCGGTAGCGGACGAGGCCGCGGCTGCGGAGGCGCCCGCCACAGACGCCGCGGCTGCCGACCATGCGGAGCATCCCGGCGCCTGACTGCCGGCACCCTGGACAACCAGCCGGGGCATCTCCGGCTGGCGTCAGGCCTGGGACGGCCCATTTGATCCCATGTCGGCTGCTGCATCAGTGGCGGCGGCCATCGAGAGGAACCCAATATGTTCGGCATCCGGGACCGCGATCCGGTCGAGATTTACAACCAAGCCCTGGTGCCCATGGTGGTCGAGCAGTCCGCTCGGGGCGAGCGTGCGTTCGACATCTATTCCCGCCTACTCAAGGAGCGGATCGTTTTCCTGACTGGTGCGGTGTATGACCAGGCGGCGGCGGTGATCTGCGCCCAGCTTCTGTTCCTGGAGTCCGACAATCCCAGCAAGGACATCAGCTTCTACATCAACAGCCCCGGCGGCGTTGTATCTGCTGGCCTCGCGATCTACGACACCATGCAATATATTCGTAGCCCGGTCAGCACGCTGTGCATCGGTCAGGCTGCGAGCATGGGCAGCCTGTTGCTGTGCGCCGGTGCCAAGGGCAAGCGGTATGCGACGCCGAACGCCCGCGTGATGGTCCACCAGCCAAGCGGCGGCGCCCAGGGCCAGGCGACCGACATCGAAATCCAGGCGAAGGAGATTCTTACCCTCCGCAAGCGCCTGAATGAAATCTATGTCCGCCATACCGGACAGGAGCTGAGTGCCATCGAGGCGAAGCTCGAGCGCGACAGCTACATGTCGGCAGAGGAAGCCCGCGACTTTGGTTTGGTGGACATTGTCGTCGAGAACCGTCCTGCCCCAGTCGAGCCGGCGAAGCCGTAGGACGGCCCTCCCCGTGCCGGGCGTCGCAGCTCAAAGGTTGCAATCCACCCGGCACGGGCACATTTCTTGCTCCGTCTCACCGATGTCACAATAGCGGCGCAAAGGTGTCCCAGTTGGGTCATCAACGACTGTCGTTGGCCTCTGGCCTTGTTCGCCTACCTGGCCAGGTCTAATCTTTCCGGGATTGTCCCCGTAGGTGCGGGGCAGGAGTGTCCATGAGCAAGTCGTCCGGCGATTCCAAGAACACCCTCTACTGCTCGTTCTGTGGCAAGTCGCAGCATGAGGTCCGCAAGCTCATTGCAGGCCCGACTGTGTTCATTTGCGACGAGTGCGTCGAGCTTTGCATGGACATCATCCGTGAGGAGCATAAGACGCACCTCGTGAAGTCCCGCGACGGTGTGCCGACGCCTAAGGAAATCTGCAAGGTCCTGGACGATTATGTGATCGGTCAGTCCCATGCCAAGAAGGTCCTGAGCGTCGCGGTTCATAACCACTACAAGCGTCTGGCGCATGGCGCCAAGAACAATGACGTCGAGATCGCCAAGAGCAACATCATGCTTGTCGGTCCGACCGGATCCGGCAAGACGCTATTGGCGCAGACCCTGGCCCGCATCCTCGACGTTCCGTTCACGATGGCGGACGCCACTACGCTGACGGAGGCTGGCTATGTCGGTGAGGATGTGGAGAACATTATCCTCAAGCTGCTGCAGGCGGCCGACTACAACGTGGAACGGGCGCAACGCGGCATCGTCTACATTGACGAAGTGGACAAGATCAGCCGCAAATCTGACAATCCTAGCATCACCCGCGATGTGAGTGGCGAGGGTGTGCAGCAGGCGTTGCTGAAGATTATGGAGGGCACTGTGGCCTCCGTGCCGCCGCAGGGCGGGCGCAAGCATCCGCAGCAGGAATTCTTGCAGGTGGACACGACCAACATCCTGTTCATCTGTGGCGGTGCATTCTCGGGCCTTGAGAAGATCATTGGCGCCCGTGGGAAAGGCAGCGGCATCGGATACGGCGCAGAGGTGCGCGCCCCAGACGAGCGGCGCACCGGCGCCATCCTGCGTGAGGTCGAGCCGGAGGATCTGCTCAAGTTCGGCCTGATCCCGGAGTTCATTGGACGTCTGCCAGTCGTAGCGACGCTTGAGGACTTGGATGAGGCGGCCCTGGTTGAAATCCTGACAAAGCCTAAGAATGCTTTGTCGAAACAGTATGCTAGGCTTTTCGAGATGGAGGGCGTGAAGCTCTCCTTCACCGAAGATGCACTAAAGTCTGTTGCAACCCGAGCCATCGCCCGCAAGACCGGTGCGCGCGGTTTGCGCTCAATCATGGAGGCTATCCTGCTCTCTACCATGTTCGACCTTCCCGGCCTGGATGGGGTGGAGGAGGTCACGATCAATCGCGAGGTTGCTGAAAGCCGCGCCAATCCCCTGTTCACCTATGGGAAGGGCAGGGCGGAGGGTGGCGCCTGACGCCGGGTCGAACCTCGCCTGGGGTTGGGCCTTGCTGTCCTGCTCCGGGCTGCCGATATCATTTCAGCAGGCCTGAGGGTCTGCCGGGTCTTCTGCCCCGTCGAGGCTGCGGTGCGTGCCATGGAGGGCGCATCTTCGCCCTGATCGTCCAATTGGAGGTCTTATGAAAGAGCCACAGACTACAAAGTCTGCGCCCGAGGCACCTGCATCTGGCGCGATGGCAGTACTGCCGCTGCGTGATATCGTCGTATTCCCGCACATGATCGTCCCGCTCTTCGTCGGCCGTGAGAAGTCGGTGCGTGCGCTGGAAGCGGTAATGAAGGACGATAAGCAAATTTTGCTCGTCGCCCAGAAGAACGCATCGCATGAAGATCCTGGCCCGGACGACATCTATGGCGTCGGCACGGTTTCCACGATCCTGCAACTGCTCAAGTTGCCTGACGGCACAGTCAAAGTGCTGGTTGAAGGCGGGAGCCGCGCCCGCATCACCGGGTTCACCGAGACTGATAGCTACTTTGAGGCAACGACCGAAGCGATTCCGGACGAGGAGGCGGGTGCCGGTGAGCTGGAAGCTTTGGGCCGCACCGTTGTCGGGCAGTTTGAACAGTATATCAAGCTGAACAAGAAGATTGCGCCCGAGGTCTTGGTTTCCCTGAACCAGATTGAGGAACCGAGTAAGCTGGCCGACACCATCTCGGCTCACCTGAACCTTAAGATCGCCGAGAAGCAGGAGCTGCTGGAGGCTGCCAAGGTGGGCGACCGGCTCGAGCGAGTGTTCGCGCACATGGAGTCCGAGATCGGTGTCCTGCAGGTTGAGAAGCGCATCCGCAACCGCGTCAAGCGGCAGATGGAAAAGACCCAGCGCGAGTACTACCTGAACGAGCAGCTCAAGGCGATTCAGAAGGAACTGGGTGACGGCGAGGACGGCAAGGACGAGACCGCCGAGCTTGAGGAGCGGATCAAGAAGACGAAGTTCACCAAGGAAGCGCGTGAGAAGGCTATGTCTGAGCTGAAGAAGCTGCGGACCATGAGCCCAATGAGCGCCGAGAGCACCGTCGTCCGCAACTATCTCGATTGGATGCTGTCCATACCTTGGAAGAAGCGCAGCAAGGTCAGCAACGACGTGCTGGAGGCGGAGCGCATCTTAGATGCCGATCATTATGGTCTGGACAAGGTCAAGGAGCGCATCCTTGAATATCTTGCGGTCCAATCGCGTAGTCCGAAGATCAAGGGGCCGATTCTGTGCCTCGTGGGGCCGCCGGGTGTCGGCAAGACGTCCTTGGGCAAGAGCATCGCCAGGGCGACGCAGCGCAATTTCGTCCGGATGTCGCTGGGCGGCGTGCGGGACGAGGCGGAGGTGCGCGGACACCGCCGGACTTATATCGGTTCGATGCCCGGCAAGGTCATACAGGGCATGAAGAAGGCCAAGACTAGCAACCCGCTCTTCTTGCTGGATGAGATTGACAAGCTCGGCTCCGATTGGCGCGGGGATCCGTCCTCGGCTCTGTTGGAGGTGTTGGACCCCGAGCAGAATGCGACGTTCGCGGACCACTACTTGGAGGTGGACTACGACCTGTCCGACGTGATGTTCGTCACCACGGCCAACAGCCTGAAGATGCCGCAGCCGTTGCTGGACCGTATGGAGATCATTCGTATTGCAGGCTATACGGAAGATGAAAAGGTCGAGATCGCAAAGCGGCACCTCGTCAGCAAGCAGGCTGAGGCAAATGGGCTGAAGCCAGAGGAGTGGTCGCTGCACGACGAGGCCATTCGGGATTTGGTGCGATATTACACTCGTGAGGCCGGCGTCCGCAGCTTGGAGCGGGAGATCGCCAATGTCGCTCGTAAGGCGGTGAAAGAGATCGTCACCAAGAAGGCCAAGAAGGTCGCCATCAATCGCAAAAACCTGGAAAAGTACGCTGGGGTCCGCCGCTTCCGCTACGGCGAGACGGAGGCGGAGGACATGGTTGGTGTCGTTACCGGCCTAGCCTGGACCGAGGTCGGTGGTGAGATCCTCACTATCGAGAGCGTCATGGTGCCTGGTAAGGGCAACATCAAGCATACCGGCAAGCTCGGCGACGTGATGCAGGAAAGCGTGTCGGCGGCTCTCAGCTACGTCCGCAGCCGCGCGACCAGCTTCGGCATCAAGCCGACGCTGTTCGAGAAGCGCGACATCCACGTGCACGTGCCGGAGGGCGCCACGCCGAAGGACGGTCCATCGGCAGGTGTTGCAATGGCGACCAGCATCATCAGCGTGATGACTGGCATCCCAGTCCGGCGCGATATTGCGATGACAGGCGAGATCACGTTGCGTGGACGGATACTGCCGATTGGGGGTTTGAAGGAAAAGCTACTGGCGGCGTTGCGGGCCGGCATCACCACCGTGTTCATCCCGAAGGACAATGAGAAGGATCTGGTGGAGATCCCCGACAACGTGAAAAAGAGCCTAAAGGTGATCGCTGTGTCCCATGTGGACGAGGTGATCAACCAGGCTTTGGCTCGCAAGCCGGAAGCCATCGAGTGGGAGGAGCCGATTGACCCGGTGGTTCAGCCGCCGGTTCAGCCAACAGCCCACTTGCCGCATTAGCTGAAGCGGCTCCGCCGGCTTCCCGAGGGGAGCCTACCGCGGCTTCTTTGCAACGTTCGAGTTGATCCGGCACGTCGAGGCGACTCGGCGTGCCGGCTTTCATTGCGGGCCGTGTGGGTCGCCGATACTGTTCTGCGAACGGAAGCGGCGGGGACATGGCACACGATGGGTTTGCTGGAATGCCGCCGACCGCCCACTCACGGTCTCGGCGGAGGACGGGCACGTCGTCCATGACCCGGACGGATCTGGTTCATGCCGTTGCGGGTGAACTTGATGTGGCTATCAGTCGCGCCGGGGAGGCAGTTGATGCCGTTCTGCACGCCATCGAGCGTGGGCTGCAGGACGGTCAGGAAGTCCGCTTAGCCGGGTTTGGCACCTTCGCTGTTTCCACCCGCAAGGCAACAACCGGCCGCAATCCCCGAACGGGGGAGGTGATCGCGGTGCCATCTACGCGGTCGGTCAAATTCCGCCCTGGCAAGCCGCTGCGGGACGCGGTAAGCGGCACCGGAGTGCGTGAGCAGTTGGGGGGCGGTTAGCTCAGCGGTAGAGCGTCTCGTTTACACCGAGAGGGCCGGCGGTTCGATCCCGTCACCGCCCATTCCCACTTTACACGTCTGGGCGTCTTGACGCCGCCCCGCACCCGCCGTAGATCGTGCCCCCTGCCGCTGCGGGAGTAGCTCAGTTGGTTAGAGCGCCGGCCTGTCACGCCGGAGGTCGCGGGTTCGAGCCCCGTCTCTCGCGCCAGCAGCAGCAGGTCACTACGATGATGGGCAAGGTTACCACCCTGCCCTAGCGGCGTGGTCAGGTTCACCGTATATCCTTGGTGCGGCGCAGCACTGCGCCAGCCCAGGCCCAAGGATTTTCCTATGCCGCTGCTGTCAGAATACTTTCCTATCCTTGTATTCATTGCCATAGGTGGGGGCATAGCTCTCGCAATGGTCGGCGGCAGCCTGCTTGCAGCCCGGCAGAAGCCGTATGCCGAGAAGCTCTCCGCCTATGAATGCGGGTTTGAGCCGTTCGATGATGCCCGGCGCAAGTTCGACGTTCGCTTCTACCTGGTCGCGATCCTTTTCATCATCTTCGACCTTGAGATCGCATTCCTGTTCCCCTGGGCCGTTAGCCTTGCCGACATCGGCCTGTTTGGCTTCCTGTCCATGATGGCGTTCCTTGCGGTGCTGACGGTCGGCTTTATCTACGAGTGGTGCAAAGGCGCACTGGATTGGGAGTAGTCTCGCCATGAGCGTGACAACAGAAAACACAGACATCGCCTGGAACCGTGAAGCTCTGCAGCCTGGTTCGGCGCAGGACGCGGTGATCAAGGGCATAACCGGTGAGGTCGCCGACAAGGGCTTTGTCGTCGCCAATTTGGACAAGGTGGTCAATTGGGCTCGCACCGGGAGCCTGTGGCCGATGACGTTTGGCCTGGCTTGCTGTGCGGTGGAGATGATCCACGCCTACATGCCCCGCTATGACTTGGACCGTTTCGGCGTCATCCCGCGCGCCAGCCCGCGCCAGTCCGACGTGATGATCGTCGCCGGCACGTTGACCAACAAAATGGCCCCGGCACTCCGCAAGGTTTACGATCAGATGCCGGAGCCGCGCTGGGTCATTAGCATGGGGTCTTGCGCCAACGGAGGCGGCTACTACCACTACAGCTACAGCGTTGTTCGCGGCTGCGACCGTATTGTGCCAGTTGACGTGTATGTGCCGGGGTGCCCTCCAACGGCAGAGGCGCTGGTTTACGGCATCATGCAGCTGCAGAAGAAGATACGCCGCACCGGGACGATCTTGCGTGGTTGACGGGACTGAACAAGCTCCGCAGGCGCCGGCAGTTGCGGTTGCCCCCACGGGCCTTCCGGCGCTGGCGCAGTCTGCCATAGCCATCCCTGGCGTGCATCGTGCCGGGCTGGAAGGGGGCGAGCTTGTGCTCCATGCGGATCGCCTGATCATCGCCGACCTGCTGGCGTTCCTCCGCACCGACCCTCGCTTCTCGTGCGAGCAGTTGATGGACCTGTGCGGTGTGGACTGGCCGGAGCGCCCGCAACGCTTCGACGTGGTTTATAATCTGTTGTCCGTATCCCTGAACCATCGGGTGCGCGTCGTGATCCAGACGGACGAGCAGATGCCGGTGCCCAGCGTCCACCGAATCTGGCCTGTCGCGACCTGGTTTGAGCGCGAAGCGTGGGACTTGTTCGGCATCGTGTTCAGCGGCCAGCCGGACCTACGCCGGATATTGACCGATTACGGCTTCAGCGGTCATCCGTTGCGCAAGGATTTCCCGCTGACCGGCTACGTCGAGGTCCGCTACGACGAGGAGCGGAAGCAGGTCGTCAATGAGCCGGTGAGCCTCACGCAGGACTTTCGCAATTTCGACTTCATCTCGCCATGGGAAGGCATGACCACCTTGCCCGGCGACGAGAAGGCGCACACCGACCGTATTGCCGCCCGTGCTGCCGATATGCAGGCTGGCACGCTCGCGGCTCCGCAGAAGGAGGGCACTTAGATGCCTGACGACGCACGTCTTGGCCCGTTTATGGGCACCAGCAGCACTACGCCGGACGAAGGCAAGCCGACCACCAGCAAGGTGCTGGAGGTGGATAACCACACCATCAACTTCGGGCCGCAGCATCCGGCCGCGCACGGCGTACTCCGCTTGATCCTGGAGATGGACGGCGAAGTTGTTGAACGTGCCGATCCGCATATCGGATTGCTGCACCGCGGCACCGAGAAGCTGATCGAGCACAAGACCTACTTGCAGGCACTGCCGTATTTTGACCGCCTGGATTACGTCAGCCCAATGTGCATGGAGCACACCTGGGCGATTGCGCAGGAGAAGTTGCTCGGCATCACCGTACCCGAGCGCGGGCGGTGGATCAGGACGATGTTCGCGGAAATCACCCGCATCCTGAACCATCTGCTCAACATTACTACCTACGCGCTGGACGTCGGCGCGATCACGCCGAGCTTATGGGGCTTCGAGGAGCGTGAGAAGCTGCTGCAGTTCTACGAAGCGGTATCTGGTGCCCGTTACCATGCCAACTATTTCCGTGCCGGCGGTGTTGCGCGCGACCTGCCGGGCAACCTGGCATCCGAGATTGGCGAATGGGCCAGCACGTTCCCGAAGTTTATTGACGAACTGGAGCAGTTGCTGACCACCAACCGTATCTGGAAGCAGCGTACGGTGGACATCGGCATCATGACGCCGGAGGACGCGCTAGCTTGGGGCTTCACTGGGCCTTGCCTGCGTGCTAGCGGCGTGCCTTGGGACCTGCGTAAGTCGCAGCCCTATGACAACTATGACCAGGTCGAGTTCGACGTGCCGGTGGCCCGCAACGGCGACTGTTACGACCGCTATCTCGTTCGCATGGCCGAGATGCGGCAGAGTACGTTCATCATCCAGCAATGCCTGGAGAAGATGAGGCCCGGCGACGTGAAAATCCAGGACCGGAAGTTCACCGCACCGCGGCGCGAGGAGATGAAGAAGTCGATGGAGGCGCTCATCCATCACTTTAAGCTTTACACGGAAGGCTATCATATCCCTGCCGGTACGACCTACACTGCAACGGAAAGCCCGAAGGGCGAATTTGGCGTGTACCTGGTCGCGGATGGCACGAATCGGCCCTATCGCTGCAAGATACGCCCGACCGGCTTTGCCAACCTGCAAGCGGTCGAGCACATGAGCAAGCGCCACATGCTGGCCGACGCCGTGGCCATTATCGGCTCTGTGGACGTCGTATTCGGCGAGATTGACAGGTAAAGCATGTCGCAGAACTTGGGTGGGACCGCAGGGTCCCAGGTTGCCAATGGCACGTCTGAGGACGTTGGCGACGGCTCGACCGGACTCGGTGCCCCGCAGCCGACGCACTTTGCTTTCGATGAGGAAAGCGATCGCGAGATCGGGTTGATTCTGACGAAGTATCCGCCCAGCCGTAAGGCAAGTGCGGTGCTGCCGCTGCTGTATGTCGTGCAGCATCAGATGCGACGGCAAACTGGCAGTGCTTGGGTGCCTACAGTGGCGATGGACGTGGTGGCAGATCGGCTGGAGATGCCGGCGATCCGCGTTTATGAGGTCGCGACGTTCTATCTGATGTTCAACACCAACCCGATTGGACGCTATCACCTGCAGGTGTGTGGCACGACGCCGTGCTGGCTGCGCGGATCGGATGAGATCACCCGTGCCTGCCGCGACGTGACCGGCATCAAGGCTTGGCGCGAGACCAGTGCAGACGGAATGTTCACCATGAGTGAGGTGGAGTGTGTCGGCGCTTGCGTGAATGCACCTATATTGCAGGTGGACGATGACTACCATGAGGACCTGGACTACGACCGGACGGTGGCGTTGCTGCAAGCGCTCCGCCGCGGAGAGGCGGTGCATCCCGGCTCCTCCATCGGCCGTATGACGTCCGCACCCGAAGGTGGTCCCACCACCCTGACAACACTGGAGTAGTCAGCGATGCTCGCCGACAAGGACCGCATCTTTACTAACCTGTATGGGCAGCACGATGCCGGCTTGGCCGGCGCACAGACCCGTGGTGACTGGAACGGCACCGCGGCCATTATCGCCCGCGGACGCGACGCCATTATCGATGAAATGAAGGCATCGGGACTGCGAGGCCGCGGCGGCGCCGGGTTCCCGACCGGCATGAAGTGGTCGTTCATGCCGAAGCAGGCTAGTCCAGACGGGCGGCCCAGCTACCTCGTCATCAATGCGGATGAAAGCGAGCCGGGCACCTGCAAGGACCGCGACATCATGCGGCATGACCCGCACAAGCTGATCGAGGGCGCGCTGATCGCGTCCTTCGCGATGGGCGCAGCATCTTGCTACATCTATATACGCGGAGAGTACTGCAACGAAGCCAAGGCGTTGCAAGCCGCGGTTGACGAGGCGTATGCGGCGAACCTATTGGGCAAGAATGCTGCTGGGTCGGGCTACGACTTCGACCTGTATGTCCACCGTGGTGCCGGCGCCTATATCTGTGGCGAGGAAACTGCTCTTCTCGAAAGCTTGGAGGGCAAGAAGGGAATGCCCCGGCTTAAGCCGCCCTTCCCAGCGGCGGTCGGGCTGTATGGCTGCCCAACGACGGTCAACAACGTCGAGACAATCGCCGTCGTGCCGACGATCCTACGCCGGGGCGGAGCATGGTTCTCGGCACTGGGCCGGCCCAAGAACAGCGGCACCAAGATTTTCTGCATCAGCGGCCACGTGAACAAGCCGTGCAACGTGGAGGAGGAGCTTGGCATCCCCCTGCGCGAACTGATTGACACCTACGCGGGCGGCGTGCGTGGCGGCTGGGATAATCTGCTGGCGGTGATCCCCGGCGGGTCCAGCGTGCCGCTGATTCCCAAGGATATCTGCGATACCGTCCTGATGGACTTCGACAGCCTGCGTGACGTGAAGAGCGGCCTGGGCACTGCGGGCGTGATCGTGATGGACAAGAGCACGGACGTGATCCGCGCAATTGACCGCCTGGCGCAGTTCTACAAGCACGAGTCCTGCGGCCAGTGCACGCCCTGCCGCGAGGGCACCGGCTGGATGATGCGCGTCATGCACCGCATGGTGCAGGGCCGGGCGGATTTGGACGAGATTGATACGCTGGAGCAGGTGTCCAAGCAGATCGAGGGTCACACCATCTGCGCCCTTGGTGACGCCGCGGCCTGGCCGATCCAGGGCCTAATCCGCCATTTCCGTCCGGTGATGGAACAGCGCATCGCCGAGTACAAGGCGGCCCGCACGCCGCGTCCGTTGCCGATTGCGGCGGAGTAGAGGATATCCATGGCCAACGTTACCGTTGACGGCATCGCCGTCGAAGTCCCGAACGGCTCTTCCGTCCTGCAGGCCTGTGAGGCCGCGGGAAAGGAAATCCCGCGCTTCTGCTATCACGAGCGGCTGTCCGTCGCCGGCAACTGCCGCATGTGCCTGGTCGAAGTCGAGAAGGCGCCCAAGCCCATCGCCTCCTGCGCGTATCCGGTGGCGGATGGCATGGTGGTGAAGACCGACACCCCAGTGGTGCGTCAGGCCCGGCGGGGCGTGATGGAGTTCCTGCTCATCAACCATCCGCTGGACTGCCCGATTTGCGACCAAGGCGGCCAGTGCGACTTGCAGGATCAGGCTTACTCCTACGGAATGGACCACTCGCGCTACCGCGAGAACAAGCGGGCCATCAAGGACAAGTATCTGGGGCCGCTGGTCAAAACGTTCATGACCCGCTGCATCCATTGCACCCGATGCATCCGGTTCAGCAGCGAGGTCGCGGGCGTACCGGAGATGGGCGCGACTGCCCGCGGCGAGAACATGGAAATCGGCACCTACATCGAGAAGGCGCTGACGACCGAGCTGTCCGGCAACCTGATTGACATCTGCCCAGTGGGGGCACTGCTCGACAAGCCCAATAGCTTCGTCGCCCGTCCGTGGGAGCTGCGCCACACCGTCAGCATAGACGTGCATGATGCGCTGGGGTCCAACATCACGGTGGACGGGCGTGGGTCCGAGGTGCTTCGGGTCATGCCACGCACCAATGAGGACGTGAATGAGGAGTGGCTGGCCGACAAGTCCCGCTTCGCCCATGACGGGCTCAAGCGCCGGCGGCTGGACCGCCCTTGGCTCCGCGTGGACGGCAAGCTGCGCCCGGCGACCTGGCCAGATGCTTTCAGCGCGATCGCTGCCAAGCTGCATGGCCTACCAGGCGACCGCATCGGCGCCATTGCTGGCGACCTCTGCGACGCCGAGAGCATGGTGGCCCTCAAGGACCTTATGACGGCGCTGGGGTCCAACAACTTGGATTGCCGCCAGGACGGCGCGGCGCTGCTGCCGGGCCGGCGGGAGCACTACACCTTCGGCACGACGGTCGCCGGGATCGAGGATGCCGACGCCATCCTGCTGATCGGCAGCAATCCGCGGCGTGAGGCTCCGGTGCTGAATGCCCGCATCCGCAAGCGGCTGAACCATGGACCGTGCCCTGTAGCCTACGTCGGCGCGGCGGCTGACCTGACCTACTCTGCGGACCACTTGGGCGACAACCCGGCTGTCCTATCCAAGCTCGGCGCCTTCGCCGACAAGTTGCGCGCCGCCAAGCATCCTATGATCGTGGTGGGGCAGGGCGCCCTCCGCCGTCCGGATGGTGCGGCGGTGCTGGCCACAGCCTGGCAACTCGCCGTTGATGTCGGCGCGCTGACGCCGGAGTGGAACGGGTTCAACGTGCTGCACACGGCGGCGGCTCGGGTCGGTGCGCTGGATCTGGGCTTCGTGCCGGGTCCGGACGGCAAGGACCTGGCCGGTATGATGGACGGCGGCGTGGATCTGCTGTGGCTGCTTGGAGCAGACGAGTTCGATACCGCCCGTGTCGGCGTAGGCACATTCGTCGTGTATCAGGGTCATCACGGCGACTGCGGCGCTGCCCGTGCCGACGTGATCTTGCCCGGCGCAGCCTATACCGAGAAGGCCGGTACCTACGTCAACACCGAAGGCCGGGTCCAACGCGGCTTCCTGTCCATTCAGCCACCCGGCGAGGCGCGGGAGGATTGGGCCATTCTGCGTGCGTTCAGCGCCGTCATCGGTTACAAGCTGCCCTATGACGACCTTGCCGGCGTGCGTGACCGGTTGGTGCAGGCGAACCCGGTCTTCGCCGTTCAGCAGGGTTTGCAGCGTCGCGGCTGCACCGACATGTCCGGGCCGGCGTCCAGCGGGACGTTGTCCGATGCGCCGTTCCAGCCTGCGGTGCCCGATTACTACCAGACCAACGCAATCTGCCGCGCCAGCGCCACCATGGCAGAGTGCAGCCGGACCTACACCCACCCGATGCAGCAGGCGGCGGAGTAGCCGGGGTGACTGCCTTCCTTGCCACCCCGCTTGGCATCACCGTGCTGACCATCGTGCAAACTTTGGCCATGCTGGTACCAGTCCTTGTCAGCGTCGCCTACCTGACCCTGGCTGAGCGCAAGGTGATGGCCGCGATGCAGATGCGTAAGGGACCGAACGTCGTCGGCCCTTTCGGCCTCCTGCAGCCCTTCGCCGACGCACTGAAGATGCTGATGAAGGAGACTATCATCCCGACCGGTGCCAACCGTCTGCTGTTCATCGTGGCGCCGCTGCTGACGATGACCCTAGCAATGATCGCCTGGGCGGTGATCCCGGTGAACGACGGTTGGGCCATTGCCAACATCAACGTCGGCATTCTGTATCTGTTCGCGGTCAGCAGCCTAGGTGTTTACGGCATCGTCATCGCCGGGTGGGCCAGCAACAGCAAGTATGCCTTCCTGGGCGCGCTGCGTTCGGCCGCGCAGATGGTCAGCTACGAGGTCAGCATGGGCCTTGTGATCGTGACCGTGCTGTTGTGCGCTGGCAGCCTGAACCTGACGGCCATCGTGCACGCGCAGGAACACATCTGGTTCTTTATCCCGCTCTTCCCGATGTTCGTCGTGTTCTTTATCTCGATCCTGGCCGAAACCAACCGCGCGCCGTTCGACCTGCCGGAAGGGGAGAGCGAGATTGTCGGCGGCTTCCACGTGGAATACGGGGCGATGACCTTTGGCCTGTTTTTCCTCGGCGAATACGCCAACATGATCCTGATGTCGGCCATGACAGCGATCCTGTTCCTGGGTGGCTGGCTCAGCCCAATCCCGTTTGCGCCCTTCACCTGGATACCCGGCCCAGTCTGGTTCATCGCCAAGATTTGCTTGGTGCTGTTCATGTTCGTATGGGTCCGCGCGACCTTCCCTCGCTTCCGCTACGACCAATTGATGCGGCTGGGCTGGAAGGTGTTCCTGCCGCTGTCCCTGGGATGGCTGGTGCTGACGGCCGGCGTGCTGCTGGGCATGGGTTGGCTGCCGGGTCAGCCGCCCGCGTAAATCTTGCTCTACCGTCCGGCTGCGCCTAAAGCGGGCCGGGCAAGAAGGAACACTCCTATGGCTTTCCTGGACCGCACCGCCCGCAGCCTGCTGCTGGGTGAGTTGATCTCTGGCCTGTCGCTGACGCTGAAGTATTTCTTCCGCCAGAAAGTCACGATCAACTATCCCTATGAGAAGGGCGCGATCAGCCCGCGCTTCAAAGGTGAACATGCCTTGCGCCGCTATCCCAACGGGGAGGAGCGCTGCATTGCCTGCAAGCTGTGTGAGGCCGTGTGCCCAGCGCTTGCCATCACCATTGAGGCTGAGCCGCGAGACGACGGCAGCCGCCGCACCACGCGTTATGACATAGACATGACCAAGTGCATCTACTGCGGCCTGTGCGAAGAGTCCTGCCCCGTGGACGCCATCGTCGAGGGTCCGAACTTCGAGTTTGCAGTCGAGACACGCGAGGAGCTGCTGTATAACAAGGAAAAGCTGCTCGCGAATGGTGACCGTTGGGAGAGCGAGCTGTCCAAGCGGCTCGAACTTGACTCCCAGTTCCGCTAGACTCTGCGCCGATGATCACCGCCGCAGCCTTCTACCTGTTCTCCGCCATTCTGATTGGCTCCGCAGCCGCAGTGGTGACGTCGCGCAATCCCGTGCATTCCGTGCTGTTCCTGATCCTCGCGTTCTTCAATGCGGCCGCGTTGTTCCTGATTGCCGGGGCCGAGTTCCTGGCGATGATTTTGGTGATCGTTTACGTCGGCGCGGTTGCAGTGCTGTTCCTGTTCGTAGTGATGATGCTGGACGTGAACTTCAGCCAGTTGCGTGAGGGCTACCAGCGCTACTTGCCGGTCGGCGCCACCGTCGGCGCCGTGCTGCTACTGGAGCTGGTGTTCGTCCTTGGCGGCTGGGAGTTCGCGCCGCAGGCGATGACCCTGCGCCTGAGCAGCACGCCGGGTGCGGTCAGCAACACCCAGGCCCTGGGGCGGCTGATCTACACGGATTATATCTTCCTGTTCCAAACTGCCGGGTTGATCCTGATGGTGGCGATGATTGGAGCCATCGTCCTGACCCATCGCGAGCGCACCACCAGCAAGCGGCAGAACATAGCCCGGCAGAATGCCCGCACCGTTGCCGACACGCTGGAGATTATGCCTGTCGCGTTGGGGGCGGGCACGAACGTTACCGGCATCCTCCGTCCGAAGCCGGAACCCGCCCTGGCGCTGGTGCAGGACGAGCCGCATGAGCACGGCGTCGGCAAGCCCGGCCCAGGAGAGCACGGATGACTACTATCGGCGTCGGACATTACCTGTTCGTGGGCGCGATCTTGCTGGTGCTGGGCATCTTCGGCATCTTCCTGAACCGCAAGAACATCATCGTCATCATGATGTCCATCGAGTTGATGCTGCTGTCTGTGAACCTGAACCTAGTCGCCTTCAGCTCCGCCCTAGGCGACCTGGCCGGGCAGGTGTTCGCGTTATTCGTGCTGACCGTCGCTGCGGCCGAGGCTGCCATCGGCCTGGCCATCGTCGTCGTTTACTTCCGCAACCGCGGCTCGATCGAGGTCGAGGATGTCACCCTGATGCGGGGCTAGGCCATGCTGTATGCCGTTGCCGTCTTCGCGCCCCTGGTGGGCGCCCTTATTGCTGGCATGTTCGGCCGGCAGATCGGAGACAAGGCGAGCGAGGCCGTCACTATCCTATTCATGTGCGTCGCCACGGTTTGCGGCGCGGCCAGCTTCTTGCCGTTCCTGAGCGGGGAGGGCCTGCCCGGCGTCGTCAGCCTCGGCACCTGGATTGACGTGGAGGGCTTTCACGTCGAGTGGGCGCTCCACTACGACACGCTCTCGGCAATGATGGTGGCGATGGTGACGTTCATCGCCACGCTCATCCATATTTACAGCGTCGGCTACATGAGCCACGACGCAACGGTGCCGCGCTTCTTCAGCTACCTCAGCCTGTTCACCTTCGCCATGCTGATGCTGGTGACGGCAGACAACCTGGTGCAGCTGTTCTTTGGCTGGGAAGGCGTCGGCCTCGCCAGCTACCTGCTGATCGGCTACTGGTACGACCGGCCCAGCGCCAACCGTGCGGCCATGAAAGCTTTCGTCGTGAACCGCGTCGGCGACCTGTTCTTCGCCGTTGGGATTGCGCTGGTGTTTCTGATGTTTGGCTCGGTCGAGTTCCCCGACATCTTCTCCCATGTGCACGACCACTTGGACGAAACCTATCACGTGCTGGGCAGCACTTGGCGCGCCTATGAGGTCATTGGCGTCCTGTTGTTCCTGGGCGCCTGCGGCAAGTCGGCGCAATTGGGCCTGCACACCTGGCTGCCGGACGCGATGGAGGGGCCAACCCCGGTGTCCGCCCTGATCCATGCCGCCACGATGGTGACCGCCGGTGTGTTCCTGATGGCTCGCATGTCGCCGATCCTGGAGTTTGCGCCGGGTGCGTTGGACTTCGTGGCCTTCCTGGGCGCCACGACCTGTATAGTCGCGGCGACGATCGGCTGCGTGCAGAACGACATCAAGCGCATCATCGCCTACTCGACCATGTCGCAGCTTGGCTACATGTTCCTGGCTGCCGGGGTTGGCGCCTATCAGGTGTCGGTCTTCCACCTATTCACCCATGCCTTCTTCAAGGCGCTGCTGTTCCTGGGCGCCGGGTCGGTGATCCACGCCATGTCGGACGAGCAGGACATCCGCCGCATGGGGGGTATCTGGCGCAAGATCCCCGTGACCTACGGGGTGATGTGGGTCGGCAGCCTGGCCCTGGCCGGAATCCCGTTCTTCGCTGGCTATTACTCGAAAGACGCGATCCTGGAAGCGGCCTGGGCCAGGGGCAACCTGGTTGGCTCCTACGGCTTCCTGTGCGGCATAGTCGCCGCGTTCCTGACGGCATTCTATTCCTGGCGCCTGCTGATCTTGACCTTCCACGGCACGCCCCGCGCCGACCGTCACACGATGGAGCATGTGCACGAAAGCCCGCCAGTGATGCTGGTCCCCCTGTTGCTGCTGGCCCTAGGTGCCACTGTCACCGGCTTCGTGTTCCGCGGCTGGTTCATTGGCGAGGACTGGCATGACTTCTGGCGCGGCGCCATCGTGAACGCCCCAACCAACACCGTCCTCAACGACATGGAGCATGTGCCGCTGCTAGCGTCGCTGCTGCCGACCGTCGTGGGTGTGCTGGGCATCGCCCTGGCATACCTGATGTATGTAATGCGACCGGAGTTGCCGGCCCGCATGGCTGCTGCGATGCCGCGCGTATATGACCTCGTATTGAACAAATGGTACTTCGACGAGCTATATGACCGTATCTTCGTTCGCCCCGCCGCACGTTTGGCCCGGCTATTGTGGCAGGTCGGCGACGCCACCCTCATTGATGGAGTGCCAAACGGCATTGCCGCGCTGACCACCGACGGATCCGCCCAGGTCGTGCGTATCCAGACCGGCTCCATTGCCGTCTATGCCTTCACCATGCTGATCGGCCTTGTCGCCCTGGTCAGCATCTTCCTCGTTTACCGGTAGGCCTGCCCGACCATGACCAACGCCGCCGGGTTTCCGATCCTGTCCCTGCTAACTTGGCTGCCCCTGGCCGGCGGGCTGTTCATCATGACCGTGCGCGGAACGGATGAGGTGATCGCTAGCAACGCCCGCTGGGCTGCGCTGTGGACCAGCCTGATCGTGTTCGCGATCTCCCTAGTGCTGTGGGTCAAGTTCGATACAACCAATTCCGGGTTCCAGTTCCAGGAAAGCCTGTCCTGGCTGCCGGAGTTCGGGGTCGGCTACCGCATGGGACTGGACGGCATCTCGGTCCTATTCGTGCTGCTGTCCACCGCACTGACGCCGATCTGCATCTTGGCAAGTTGGGATGCCATCACCATCCGGGTCCGCGAATACATGCTCGCCTTCCTGGTGCTGGAAACGATGATGGTCGGCATGTTCTCCGCCCAGGACTTTATCGTGTTCTACATGTTCTTCGAGGGCGTGCTGATCCCGATGTTCCTGATCATCGGGGTGTGGGGCGGACCCCGCCGGGTTTATGCCAGCTTCAAGTTCTTCCTTTATACCCTTGCCGGCTCCATATTGATGCTGCTGGCGTTGCTGGCGATCTGGCGTTACGCCGATACGACAGACCTGGCTGTCTTGATGCACACTCCTTTCCCGGCGCGGATGCAGTTCTGGCTGTTCTTGGCCTTCTTTGCATCGTTTGCGGTCAAGGTGCCGATGTGGCCCGTCCACACGTGGCTGCCGGACGCACACGTCGAGGCGCCGACAGCCGGCTCCGTCATACTGGCGGGCGTGCTGCTGAAGATGGGCGCCTACGGCTTCCTCCGTTTCTCAGTGCCGATGCTGCCGCAGGCGTCGCAATATTTTGCGCCGCTGATGTTTTCGCTCGGCGTCATTGCGGTCATCTATACGTCGCTGGTGGCCTTTGCGCAGACGGACATGAAGAAGCTGATCGCCTACTCATCCGTCGCTCATATGGGCGTGGTGGTAATTGGCATCTTCACCTTCAACGCCCAGGGTTTGCAGGGCGCGCTGTTCCAGATGCTGTCGCACGGCATCGTCTCGGCGGCGCTGTTCCTGTGCGTCGGCGTAATCTACGACCGCATCCACACGCGGGACATCGCGCGCTACGGCGGCCTGGCCGGGCGCATGCCGGGCTATGCGCTGATATTCATGGTGTTCACGATGGCCAGCGTCGGCTTGCCGGGCACATCCGGATTTGTCGGCGAGTTCCTGGTGCTGGTCGGCGCGTTTAAGGTCAGCCTGTATCTTGCTTACCTCGGCAGCTTCGGCATGATCCTCGGGGCAGTCTATATGCTGTACCTTTATCGCCGGGTGATCTTCGGAAAGCTGACCCGGGACGACCTGCGCGGCATCCTGGACCTGTCGCCGCGGGAGATCGCGATCTTCGCGCCGCTGGTAGGGTTGACCCTGTGGATGGGAATTTATCCCAGCAGCTTCACGCAATTCTTTGACGCCACGGTGCATGCGATGGTCGAGCAGCATATAGCGGCGCTGGCTGCACCCACGCTTGCGGGGATCGCGCCATGACCGCAGCCGCGATGAACTGGGGATCGGCCGCACCAGAGATTGTCTTGGCCGTTTGCGCCATGGCGATCCTGGTGTTTGGTGTTTTAAAGAAGCCGGACCCGGCGGTCTTCTGCACCATGCTCTCCCTGGCAGCGCTCATGTTGGCGGGTGTGGTGGCGCTGTCCACGCCGTATGGCTCGGCCTATCGCGGCCTGTTCGTGGTGGACGGTTTCGGCACATTCATGAAACTGTTGATCCTGGTTGGCGCCGGGCTGAGCGCGGTGCTGGCGCTGGACTGGAACGTGCAGGCAGGAATCAGCCGGTTCGAGTTTCCTGTGCTGATCCTGCTGTCCACGGTCGGCATGATGATCATGTGCAGCACATCCAGCCTGATGACGCTCTATCTTGGGTTGGAGCTGCAGTCGCTGGCACTCTACGTGCTTTGTGCCTTCGACCGGGACAACCTCCGTTCCGCCGAAAGCGGCCTCAAGTTCTTTGTGTTGGGCGCGCTGGCGTCGGGGCTGCTGCTGTATGGCATCTCGCTGGCCTACGGCTTTGCCGGCACCATGCAGTTCGGTGAGCTGGCGCAGGCGCTGACCGACCCGGCCAAGGCGTCCGCCGGGCTGATCGTCGGCATCGTGTTCATCATCGCGGGGCTGGCGTTCAAGCTGTCGGCGGTGCCGTTCCATATGTGGACGCCCGACGTCTATGAGGGTGCGCCGACGCCGGTGACGGCATTTATGAGCACCGCCCCGAAGGTCGCCGCCATCGCCTTGCTGCTGCGTGCGCTGGAAGTGCCGTTCGGCCACCTGAACGCCCAGTGGACCGGGATTATCGTCCTGGTCAGCATTGCATCCATGCTGCTGGGCTCGTTGGCCGCCATCGGGCAGACCAACATCAAGCGGCTGATGGCATATTCCAGCATCGGTCACATGGGCTACGCCTTGGTCGGCCTGGCCGTGGGCACGTCCGAGGGCATACGCGGCGTATTGATCTACATGGTCACATACGTCTTCATGTCCGCAGGGGTATTCGCCTGCATCATCGCCATGCGCCGCCGCGGACGTTCGTTGGAGCGGATCAGCGACCTGTCGGGCCTGGCGACGACGGACCCCGGCCTGGCGCTGGCGATGACGGTGTTCATGTTCAGCATGGCCGGCATCCCGCCGTTCTCCGGCTTTTTTGGCAAGCTGTACGTGTTCTTGCCGGCGGTGCAGTCGGGTTATTGGACGCTGGCCGTCATCGGCGTGCTGACGAGCGTGGTCGGGGCCTACTACTATCTGCGCGTCATCAAGGTGATGTATTTCGACAAGGCCGAGCCGGCATTCGACGTACGGTCGCCATCGGTATCGTTCGTCGCCGGCCTTGGGGCGCTGGTGACGACCCTGTTCTTTGTGTTCCCGGCGCCGCTGGTGGCCGCCGCGCAGTCTGCCGCGCGGGTGCTGTTCGGTTGAACCCGGACGCGCCGCCAGGCTGGCGGCTGCAACGTTACGAGAGCCTGGGATCAACCTCCGATCTCTGCGCCACCCTTGCAATTGCAGGGGAACCGGGCCGCCTGGCAGTGTTGGCAGTCCGGCAGACCCATGCCCGCGGAAGCCGCGGCCGTACCTGGCAGACCCTGCAAGGCAACCTCGCATTGTCTGTGCTGCTGCGCCCCACGGGACCAGTTGCACAAGTGGGGCACTGGGCGTTGCTGTCGGCAGTGGCCTTGGCCGAGGCGATCGAGGCCTCGGCGCCGGGCACGGCCCCACGGGTCAAGTGGCCGAACGATGTGGAACTGGGCGGCGCCAAGGTCGGCGGCATCCTGATTGACACCGCCCTTGACGCCGATGGCCGACTCGCATGGTTGGTGGTGGGCTTCGGAGCCAACCTTGCCGCCGCCCCGGATCTAAAGCGGCCGGCGACGGCAGTGCCGGGTGCGCCGGACCCGGACCGGGTTGCGTCAGTTCTGCTCGCCCGCCTGGACCATTGGGACCGCGTCCGCTTACTGGACGGCTTCGCCCCGATCCGCCGAGCCTGGCTCGACCGCGGCCCGGTCACTGGCGCCCACATGCGCGTGCGCTGGGGCAACAAGGATCTGGGCGGCACGTTTGCAGGTCTGGGCGAGGACGGTGCCCTTCTGCTGCAGTCCGGCGGACAGGTCCGGGCGCTGCAAACGGGCGAAATCTTGCAATCCCTGGGGGACTAGCCCGTGCTTCTCGTCGTGGACGCAGGCAACACCAACGTCGTCTTTGCGGTCCATGACGGGGCGAATTGGCGCGGCACCTGGCGCATCGCGACGGAGCCGCAGCGCACTTCGGACGAATACGCCGTCTGGCTGCTGACCCTGTTGAACCTATCGGGCCTCAAGCAGGCGGAGATTGACCGCGCCGTTATCGGCACAGTGGTGCCCGCCGCTCTGTATCATCTGCGCCGCCTGTGCCGCGACTGGTTCAGCACCGAGCCGCTGGTGGCCCGCTCCAGCCTCGACTGGGGTTTCGAGATCAAGGTGGACAACCCGGCCGAGGTCGGCGCGGACCGCCTGCTCAACACGCTGGCCGCGCATCAGGCCCATCACGGACCCCTCGTAATCCTGGACTTCGGCACCGCCACGACCTTCGACGTGGTGGACAGCGACGGCGCCTACCTCGGCGGCGTCATTGCTCCCGGCATCAACCTTTCCATCGAGGCGCTGCACAAGGCCGCTGCCCGCCTGCCGCGGATTGGCATCGGCCGGCCGCAGGCGGTGATCGGCCGCAGCACGGTCCCAGCCATGCAGTCCGGCATCTATTGGGGCTACGTCGGCCTGGTCGAGGGCCTGGTGGCCCGCATACGTGCTGAGATCGAGGCGCCCATGCGCGTCGTCGCCACCGGTGGCCTGGCGCCCTTGCTGGCCGAGGGTACGACCGTCATAGACGTGATTGACCCTGACTTGACATTGGATGGCCTCCGCTTGTTGGCGGACCGCAACCCCGCCCCCACATCAGGACGTGACAGAATAAGACCTAACGAAGGCGATTAGATGGACGTTTACAGCGGTGATCTGGCCTTCCTGCCCCTGGGCGGGACGGGTGAGATCGGCATGAACCTTAATTTGTATCGCGCTAGCGGCAAATGGCTGGCCATAGACTGCGGCATCGGCTTCGGGGGCCAGGATAACCCCGAGGTCGAGATCATGATGCCGGACCCCGGTTTTATCGCCGACCGGCGCGATGACCTGCTGGCCCTAGTGATTACCCACGCGCACGAGGACCACATTGGCGCGGTCGCCCATCTGTGGCGCCAGATCCGCTGCCCCGTCTATGCGACGCCATTTGCAACCGCGGTGCTGAAGCGGAAGCTCGGAGAGGCGGGGCTGGTCAACGAGGTCCGCGTCCACACCATTCAGCCCGGCGGCACTTTCCAGGTCGGCCCGTTCGATTTGCAGTTCCTGTCGGTCGCGCACTCTCTGCCTGAGGCGCAGGCGCTGGTGATCCGTACCAAGTACGGCACCATCCTGCACACGGGCGACTGGAAGCTGGACCCCAACCCGTTGGTTGGGCCGCCGACCGACGAGGCCGCTTTCGCCAAGCTGGGCGAGGAAGGCGTCTTGGCGATGGTGTGCGACAGCACCAATGCCATGGTGGACGGGCACAGCGGTTCCGAAGGCGACGTGCGGCAGTCTCTAAGCGAGCTGATCCGCAGCATCAAGCATGGCCGGGTCGCGGTGACCTGCTTTGCCAGCAATGTGGCGCGGGTCGAGAGCGTGGCGATGGCGGCCCGGGACGCCGGGCGGCATGTGGCGTTGGTCGGGCGCTCGCTCCGCAACCTGGAAACTGCGGCGCGGGAATGCGGCTACCTGCGTGGCCTGCCGGACTTCGTGGCGGAGGACGAGGCCGGCTCCATTCCGGACGACAATCTGCTGATGCTGGTGACCGGCAGCCAAGGGGAGGCTCGCAGCGCCCTGTCGCGGATTGCCGCAGACACGCACCCAAACATTGCCTTGGGGGAGGGCGACACCGTCATCTACAGCAGCCGCATGATCCCCGGCAATGAGCGCCCGATCATTCAGGTGCAGGATGGCTTAGTCCGCCGCGGCGTACGGGTCATCACCGACGCAGACACCATGACCCACGTGTCCGGCCATCCCGCCCGAGACGAGCTTCGGCACTTGTATGGTTTGGTGAAGCCCAAGTTCTCCGTCCCTGTACATGGGGAATGGCGTCACTTGTCCGCGCACGCCGCCCTGGCCAAGGAGAGTGGCGCCACCCCGATCCTGTTGGAGGACGGTGATATCCTCAGCCTTTCGCCGGGTCGGCCGGAGGTGGTGGATAGTGCGCCGGTCGGCCGCTTGGCACTTGATGGCAACCGCGTTGTGCCGTTGAACGGTGGGGTGCTCGCGGCCCGCCGGCGGATGCTGTTCAACGGCGTCGTGCTTGGCAGCTTTGCCGTGGATGCTTCCGGCAAAGTCATGGGCCGGGCTAGGGTCAGCGCCCCTGGCCTGTTCGAGCCGGATGATCCCGAAACCGTGCGGGTGACCGCGGACTTCACCCAGGCTCTATCGGACTTGCCGGCGGCACTGCGGCGGGAGGATTCAGCGCTGGCCGACGCCGCACGCGCCGCGTTGCGCCGGGCGCTGGGCCGCCGCCTGCAAAAGCGTCCGATGGTGGATGTCCACCTGTTGCGGGTGTAGCGGGGCGCCGTGAACCCGTTCACCGGCATTGTGCTGTTCACCATGATATGGTGGACAGTGCTTTTCATGGTGCTTCCCTTTGGCATCCGTCCGGTGTCGGACGCCGACGACGCCACGGGCTGGCGTGGTGCGCCCGAGAAGCCCCGCATCGGACGGAAGCTGCTGGTGACGACGCTGATTTCCGCGGTGCTTTGGGGCGTAGCTTTCACCGTCATCCAGAGCGACTGGCTGTCGTTCCGGCCTGTCGTACCAAGCTTTGATCGGTGATTGGGCATCCATGCAGGCGCAGGTCAAAGACTGTGCAGCGCTGGTTTGACGGGGTCAATTAAGCTGTGACGTGCGTCGCTTTATGCTGGACGTAGGGGGTGTAGAAGCCAATCATCACGACAGAGCTAGGGCTTGGCCCTGCTCTGTCGTGTGACTGGCGTTTCCTCCCTAAACTTGGCCCGCTGCGCCGATGGCGCGCGGGCCTTCTTTTTTTGTTAATGTGGAAACCCTCTTCTGTCACGCAGATTCCGACAGTTTTCGACAGATCCTGTCAACAAACGGTTGTGCGCTGCACAATAATTGCGCGTATCATTGCTGAATCGTTATTTATATGGGCGGGCTGGCCGGCACGGGCTGGGGCTTGTAGGGTTCGCGCCTTCCACCACCCCAGGACTTTTGATGCGCCTGTCCCGCTCGCTGCTGCCCACTCTTAAGGAAACCCCGGCTGAGGCACAGATTGCTTCGCACCGGCTGATGCTGCGCGCTGGCCTGGTCCGGCAGGTGGCGGCCGGCATCTACGCCTGGCTGCCGGCGGGCTGGCGCGTGCTGCACAACATCGCCGAGATTGTACGGCAGGAGCAGGACCGCGTCGGGGCACAGGAGTTGCTGCTGCCGACCCTTCAATCCGCCGATCTATGGAAGCAGACCGGGCGCTACGACGCATACGGCCCCGAGATGCTGCGGTTGCGCGACCGGCACGAGCGCGACCTGATCTATAGCCCCACCAACGAGCTGCTGATCGCTGACCTGATGCGCCAGTCGGTGCACAGCTACCGCCAGTTGCCGCAGAACCTCTACCACATCCAATGGAAGTTCCGGGACGAGACCCGGCCCCGCTTCGGCGTCATGCGCGGGCGCGAGTTCCTGATGAAGGACGGTTACTCGTTCGACATGGACCACCCGGCAGCCGTGAACAGCTACCGCATCATGATGCTGTCCTACCTGCGCACCTTTGCCCGTCTGGGTGTCCGCGCGGTGCCGATGGCCGCCGACACCGGCCCGATCGGCGGCGACCTGAGCCACGAATTCCACATCCTGGCCCCTACTGGCGAAAGCCAGGTGTTCTACGATGCCGCGGTGGAGGACGTGTCCCTCGGCCTGGACGACGTTGACCACAACGACCCGGCGGCGTTGGAGCGCATGTTCACCGCCGTCAGCACCCCTTACGCTGCAACCGACGAGAAGCACGACTTGCAGGCTTGGGACCGGGTTCCGATGGACCAGCGCCGCGAGGGCAGGGGCATCGAGGTCGGCCAGATCTTCAACTTCGGTACGCTGTATAGCGAGCTGGTCGGCCTGCAGGTCGCGGGCCCCGACGGCAAGCCGGTCCATCCCAACATGGGCAGCTATGGCATCGGCGTGTCCCGCCTGGTCGGCGCGCTGATTGAGGCGCACCATGACGACGTCGGGATCAAGTGGCCGGACAGCGTGGCACCGTTTCGCGCCGCCATCCTGAACCTCAAGCAGGCCGACCCAGCCACCCAGGCCCTATGCGAGCAGGCCTATACCGCCATGCCCGGCCAGGCCCTTTACGACGACCGCGACGAGCGCGCCGGGGTGAAATTCGCCGACGCCGACCTGATGGGCCATCCCTGGCAAATTATCGTCGGCCCGCGTGGGGCAGCGGCGGGAACGGTGGAGCTGAAGCGCCGGGCCACCGGAGAGCGGCAGGAGCTACCGCTTGAGGCAGCCCTGACCCATATCCTCTAGCATGTTCGGTCCCTTCGAGCGTGCCGTCGCCGGCCGCTATCTCCGGGCGCGGCGCGGCGAGCGCTTCGTGTCCGTGATCGCCGGGTTCAGCCTGGTCGGCATCGCGCTGGGGGTGGCAACGCTGATCATCGTCATGTCCGTCATGGGCGGGTTCCAGGTGGACCTGCTCAACCGCATCCTGGGGTTCAACGGGCACCTCGGCGTATATCCCAGCGGCAGCGCCATGACGGACTACGCCGCCGTCACTGACCGCATCCGCAAGGTGCCCGGCGTCGTGACTGCCGCCCCGGTGGTGGACGGCCAAGTGCTGCTGCAGGGAGCCGGCGGGCAGAATGGCGGCGGCCTGGTGCGCGGCATGGTGCCCGGCGACTTCCGCCGCATGAAGGCCGTCAGCGATCACATCCTGGCCGGCACCTTGAAGGACTTCGAGGGCGAGGACGCCGTAGCCATCGGTGTCGGGCTGGCGCGGAAGTTCGGCCTGGGGGTAGGCGACCCGCTGACCCTGGTGTCGCCGCAGGGCGCCGCGACGGCCTTCGGCACCATCCCGCGCGTACGGGCCTACAAGGTAGTGGCGATCTTCCAGGTCGGCATGAACGAGTACGACACCTCGTTTGCCTTCCTGCCGATCGAGGCCGCGCAGATTTTCTTCCAACTGCCCGGCGCCGCGTCCCACATCGAGGTCTCAATCGCCGACCCCGATCAGGTTCGCGAGGTGAACCGCGCCATCACAGACGCCTTCGCCGGGACCGGACTGCGCGTGGTGGACTGGCAGGCCAGCAACAACAGCTTCTTCGCGGCGGTCCAGGTCGAGCGGAACGTGATGTTCCTGATCCTGACGCTGATCATCCTGGTGGCAGCGTTCAACGTCGTGTCGTCACTGATCATGATGGTGAAGGATAAGACTCGGGACATTGCGGTGCTGCGGACCATCGGCGCCGGGCGCGGTGCGGTAATGCGGATCTTCCTAATGGCGGGCGCCAGCGTCGGCGTGACTGGCACCCTGCTGGGCGTCATCATCGGCGTGCTGTTCTGCTTGAACATCGAGACGATCCAGGGCTGGGTCGAGGCCGTGACCGGCACCAAGGTGTTCAGCCCCGAGGTGTATTACCTGACGCACCTGCCGTCGAAGCTGAACCCGCACGAGGTCTTGCAGGTCATGCTGATGGCGCTCGGCCTGTCACTGCTGGCAACCTTGTATCCAAGCTGGCGCGCCGCCCGCACCGACCCGGTGGAAGCTCTGCGGCATGAGTAGCCCGCTTGCCCTCCGGGGTGTCAGCCGCGCCTACCGCAGTGGTGATGCCGAGCTGCACGTACTGCGCGGCGCGGACCTTGAGTTGCACGCCGGGGAGATCGTGGCGCTGGTCGCCCCATCCGGCACCGGCAAGAGCACGCTGCTGCATTTGGCGGGCCTGCTGGAGCGCCCGGACAGCGGCGCCGTGCTGGTGGACGGGCGAGATGCGGGCGGCCTGCCTGACCCGGACCGCACCGCCATCCGGCGGGACCGCATCGGCTTCGTATATCAGTCGCATCACCTGCTGGCGGAGTTCACCGCGGCGGAGAACATCGTCCTGCCGCAGATGATCGCCGGCCGGCCCCGGCGGCAGGCGCGGGAGCGGGCTATGGCGCTGCTGACCGCTTTCGGCCTGCCGGCGCGGGCCGGGCACCTGCCGGGCAAGCTGTCAGGCGGCGAGAAGCAGCGCGTCGCCATCGCCCGTGCCCTTGCCAATGCGCCCGCAGTGCTGCTGGCCGACGAGCCCACCGGCAACCTGGACGTGGGAACCAGCAACATCGTGTTCGAGGAACTGCTTAGAATGGTGCGGCAAGAAGGAGTCGCAGCCTTGATCGCCACCCACAACCCGGACCTCGCCGCCCGCATGGACCGCCGCGTGACGCTGCACGACGGCCTGATTGTGGAGATGGCCTGATGCACGCCGACTTCGTCCACCTGCGCGTCCACTCCGCCTACTCGCTGAGCGAGGGCGCCATCAAGGCGGACAAGATCGCCACCCTGGCATTGGCGGCAAAGATGCCCGCCGTAGCCATCGCCGACTCCGGCAATCTATTCGGTGCGCTGGAATTCAGCCAATCCTGCGTGAAAAGCGGCGTGCAGCCGATCATCGGCTGCCAAGTGTCGCTGGTGCGGGTGGAGAACCCGCGCCTGGCGCCCGACCCGGTTGTGGTGCTGGCACAGGACGCGGCGGGGCTGGCCAACCTGCAGCGCCTGTCCTCCCTAGGGTTCATGCAGGGCGATCCGGCCAGCCCGCAACTGCCGCTGGACGTATTGCTGTCTCACGCCGAGGGCCTGATCCTGCTGACGGGCGGCACCCGTGGCCCCATCGCGCGCATGTTGGCGGAGGGCCGGCGCCCTGATGCCCTGGTACTGCTGGCCCAGATGACGGAGGCATTTCCGGGCCGCTGCATGATGGAGTTGCACCGGCATGGCCTGGCGTTGGAAAAGGCCATTGAACCCGGCCTGATCGGCCTTGCGGACGAATTGGGCCTACCACTGGTCGCCGCCAACGAGTGCTTCTTTGCCGCCCTCAAGATGCACGAGGCGCACGACGCCCTGCTGTGCATCGCCGATGGCCGCCAGGTCGGCGAGGCGGAACGGCGCCGGGTTTCGCCGGAGGCCTGGTTCAAGCCCGCCCGCGACATGCGCCGGCTGTTCAAGGATCTGCCCGACGCCTGCGACAACACCTTGGCCGTCGCCCGCATGTGCGCCGTCATGGCGGAAAGCCGCAAGCCGCTGCTGCCGATGTGCCCCAAGGTCCGCCCCGGCCAGACCGAGGAGGAAACCGTCCGCGCCATGGCTGTCGAGGGCCTGGCCCGGCGCATGGATGCCGCCGGCGCCGACCCGGCCACGCGCAAGGTGTATGAGAACCGGCTGGAGTACGAGCTGGGCGTCATCGCCGGCATGGGCTTCCCCGGCTACTTCCTGATTGTCGCCGACTTCATCCAGTGGGCCAAGTCGCAGGACATCCCCGTGGGGCCGGGGCGAGGTTCCGGCGCCGGGTCGGTCGCGGCCTGGGCGCTGACGATCACTGATCTGGACCCGCTGCGCTGGGGCCTGCTGTTTGAGCGGTTCCTGAACCCCGACCGCGTGTCCATGCCGGACTTCGACATAGACTTCTGCCAGGACCGGCGGGACGAGGTGATTGACTACGTGCGCCGGGAATACGGCGCGGACCGCGTGGCGCAGATTATCACCTTCGGCAAGCTGCAGGCTCGCGCCGCGGTGCGCGACGTCGGCCGGGTGCTGGGGATGCCGTTCGGCCAGGTGAACCGGGTAGCGGAGCTGATCCCCAACAACCCGACCCAGCCCATCACCTTGTCCCAGGCGATAGACGGCGAGAAGCGCCTGCAGGAGATGCGCGACGGCGACGAGAACATCCGCCGCCTGCTGGAGGTCGCCTTGCAGTTGGAAGGGCTGTATCGCCACGCCAGCACCCACGCCGCCGGGCTGGTGATCGGCGACCGCCCGCTGATTGACCTGGTGCCGCTGTATCGCGACCCCAAGGCCGACACCCTGGTGACCCAGTACTCGATGAAGTACGTGGAACAGGCTGGCCTGGTGAAGTTCGACTTCCTGGGCCTGACCACCCTGACTATCCTGCAGCAGGCCGTCCGCATCCTGCATGACTTGGGTGAGCCGGTGGACCTGGACCGCTTGCCGCTGGATGACGCCAAGACATTCGAAATGCTGTCCCGCGGCGACGGCGGCGGCGTGTTCCAGTTCGAGTCGCAAGGGATGCGCGACGTCCTGCGGCAGATGCGCCCAGACCGGTTCGAAGACCTAATCGCCGCCGTCGCGCTCTACCGTCCGGGACCGATGGCCAACATTCCCGACTATTGCCGCCGCAAGCACGGTGAAATGTGGGAGGCGCCGCATCCGGAAATCCGTGACATCCTGGCCGAGACCTACGGGATCATGGTCTATCAGGAACAGGTCATGCAGATCTCGCAGACCATGGCGGGCTACAGCCTAGGTGCGGCCGACCTGCTGCGCCGGGCGATGGGCAAGAAGATACGCTCGGAGATGGAGCAGCAGCGCCAGGTTTTCACGGATGGCGCCACGAAGCGGGGCGTTCCTGCCGCGAAGGCTACTGAGGTCTTCGACCTCATGGCGAAGTTCGCCGACTATGGCTTCAATAAAAGCCATGCGGCGGCTTATGCCCTGCTGTCGTATCAAACGGCTTGGCTGAAGGCCAACCATCCCGTTGCCTTCCTGGCCGCGTGCATGAATCTGGCGATCAGCAACACCGACAAGATCGCGGCGCTGCGCCAGGAGGCCCAGCGCATGAGCATCGCCGTGCTGCCGCCGGATATCAACCGCAGCGGTGCCGACTTCCGGGTGGAGGTCGGGGAAGACGGCAAGGGCGCCATCCGCTACGCGCTGGCAGCGGTGAAGAAGGTTGGGTTGGCGGCGATGCAGGCTGTAGCGGCGACGCGTGGGGAGCGACCGTTCGCGGACCTGGCGGACTTCTCGGCGCGGATAGACCCGCGGCAGCTCAGCAAGATGCAGATCGAGAACCTGGCCCGCGCCGGCGCCTTCGACGGCATCGCGCCGAACCGCGCCCAGGTGTTCACCGGCGCCGACTTGGTGCTGAAGCGCGCCCAGGCCCAGGCGGAGGAAGCCGCATCCGGCCAAACCGGCCTGTTCGGCGGCGGCGCCAAGCCGGAGGCGCTACGCCTGCCGCCTACCCCGGATTGGCCCGGCATGGAGCGGCTGGGCTACGAGGCCGATGCCATCGGCTTCCACCTGACGGCGCATCCGCTGGACAGCTATGGCCCCTTGCTGAAGCGGCTGGGCGTGGTGCCCTCGCACGGGATGGAGGCGGCCGGGCTGGCTGGCGCGACGCGGATCAAGATGGCCGGCTGCGTGATCGGCAGCAAGGAACGTGCCACCCGAACCGGCAGCCGCATGGCCTGGGTGCGCCTGTCCGACGGCGGCGGCAGCTATGAGGTGACGTTCTTCAGCGAGGTTCTGAACGGCGCGCGCGACATCCTGAAGGCGGGGATGGCGGTGCTGGTGAGCGTGGACCTGCGGCTGGAAGGCGACAGCCTGCGAGTGACGGCGGCGGATTGCATGTCGCTGGAACAGGCGGCGAGCGACGCCGGGGCGGTGATGCGGGTGTGGCTGGGTAGGACGGAGGCGGTGCCGCATATCCGGGCGCTGCTGGCGCGGGAAGGGAAGGGCAAAGGACGGGTTACGCTGGTGCCGCGAATTGATGATGCTCAGGCGGTAGAGATTACCATTCCCGGCGGGTTCCAGGTGACGCCTCGGTTGGCGCAGGCGTTGAAGGTGGTGCCGGGGGTGGAGCGGGTAGAAGAGATGTAGGGGCGGGCACTCCTAAGAAGTGCCAGGACGCTATTTAGACCCGGCCTGATGGCGAACGCTGGGACGCCGAAGCCAATCCGCAGGCCGCCACTGCGTAAGCACAGTGGCGGCCCAACCCTGCTAACCCCCGGGCAGCAAATCCTCAATCAGGATTGGCGTCTTGCGGACCCGTATCCCAGTCGCATGATACACCGCATTCGCGATGGCGGCCGGCATGCCGACGATTCCGATTTCACCGACCGCCTTCGCCCCGATGGCGTTCACGACCGTGTCCGTCTCATCAATGATCTCCGCCGTCACCTCCCCGATGTCGGCACTGGTTGAGATGTGATAGCCGGCCAGGTCCTGGTTGGCGAAGCGCGCACGGGGACGGTCCACCTGGGTTTCCTCCAACAGGGCGAAGCTGGCCCCCCAGATCATGCCGCCCACCAGGTTGCTGCGCGCCGTCCGGGGATTGATGATCCGGCCGCAGGCAAACGCACCGACCATGCGGGCTACGCGTATGGTGCGCAGCAACGGATCCACCCGTACCTCGGCGAACTGCGCGCCGAACGAGTAGATGGCATGGGTCTTGGTGATCGGACCCTCGATGGCAAATCCACCCAGCAGGCCATACTGCGCCTTATCCGCATCCATCGTGCCCGGCCTCCACTCTGCTGACGCATCAAGCGAGCCAGCAGGCGTAGCCTTAAGCACATCGGCCAGGCTGTGCGCCGTGCCGTCCGCACCCACGACATGGCCGCCAGCAAACTGCAGCGCCGCCGGGTCCCGACCGGCAAACGGGCCATTCTCCGCCGTCGCGGCCAGCAGCAGCTTCTCCCGCAACGCCATTGCCGCCATGTGAACCGCCGACCCGGCTGACCCTGTGGTGACGGAGCCGCCGGACATCGGGCCGGACGGCAGGCCGCTGTCGCCCAACTCCACCCGCACATGATCGTCCGCTACGCCCAGCACGTCGGCCGCGACCTGGCCCAGCACGGTATAGGCGCCGGTGCCCACATCGTGCGCCGCCGTCCGCACCCGCAGCAGCCCGTCAGCAGTCAGTGCCACATGGGCAGCAGAAGGAACCATGGCCGATGGATACGTTGCCGTAGCGCAGCCATAGCCGATCAGCACGCCGTCATCGGTCTTCATGGAGCCGATGCCCGATGTGCGCTTGTCCCAGCCGAACAGCTCGGCGCCGCGGCGGTAGCACTGCACCAGCGAGCGGCTGCTCCAGGGCAGTCCCTTCACCGGGTCCACCTTCGGCTCGTTCTTGATCCGCAACTCGACGGGGTCCATGTCAAGTGCCACGGCCAACTCATCCACCGCGCTCTCGAACGCGAAGAAGGCCGGCGCCTCTGCCGGCGCACGCTGGAACCCCGGCGTATTGACGTCGGTGGCGACCGTGGACTCCGACGTACGTATGTTGGCGACGTCATACATCCGCGTGGTGACGTTGGTGCCGGGGAAGGCGATATGGTCAACCTCCGCCGTCTGCCCGATCGCCTCGTGGATCAGGGCGGTCATCTTGCCGTCGTGTTCGGCACCGAGTGCAATCCGGTTGCGGGTGGCCGGGCGGAAAGAGCCGACCGTGAACATCGCGTCCCGCGGCACCACCAGCTTGACCGGGCGGCCCAGCCGCTGCGCCGCGGCAGCAACCAGGATGGTGTGCGGCAGCAGGGTCGCCTTGCTGCCGAACGCACCGCCGATGTAGGGCGACACGACATGCACGTCCTCGGCCGGGATGCCGAAGATGGCGGCCAGGGCGGCGCGCTGCCCAATCACCCACTGGCTCGGCGACTCCACGGTCAGCTTGCCGTCGTTCCAGCTTGCGGTCGTGGCATACAGCTCCATCGGATGATGGTGCTGCGCCGGAGTGACGTATTCTTGGTCCACGCGCACCGGTGCCCGGGCCAGGGCGGCGTCAGCGTCGCCGACTACCACCACCGGCTCGCCATCCGGCTTTGACGTGCGGTCGGGGTCGTCCATCGCCGCGGCAGCGTGCTGGGTCGCATACTCCAGGTCCAGCGCCCGCGCCGCCTGTTCCGCCGCTTCCGTCGTGTCGGCGACCACTAGGCCGACGATCTGCCCGGCGTAATGCACCTCATCCGACGTCAGCGGCATGAAGGAGGACTGCATGTGCCCGCCCTTCATGATGAACGTCTCGGACCCCAGGTCCTGGTTCATGCTGCGGTGGGTCAGCACGAGCTGCACGCCGGGTACCGCCTCCGCCGCCGTAGTGTCCACCCGGGTGATGCGCCCGCGCGCCACGGGGCTGAGCGTCAATGCCGCATAAGCCGTGCCAACACGGCCGTAATCCGCGGCATAGCGTGCTGCGCCGGTGGCCTTCGCCGTGGCATCGCGCCGAACGATGGGAGTGCCGATGCTTCCGTCCATGACTTATATCTTTCTGCTGGCCACGAGCGCCGCGCGTGCGACGGCTCGGGCGCCGAGTTCAATTTTGAAGGCGTTCTCACCACGCGGCTGAGCGTCCACGAAGGCAGCGTGCCCTGCGACGAGCGCGGTCTGCTCGTTCAGCGTCACGCCGGCCAGCGCGGCCTCCGCCGCTTGGGACCGCCAGGGCTTAGTCGCCACCCCGCCGAGCGACACGCGGGCCTGGCGCACGATATCCCCGTCCATTTCCAAGGCGACGGCGGCTGAAACCACGGCGTAAGCGTAGCTCTGCCGGTCGCGCACCTTAATGTAAGTGGAACGCCGCCCGGCGGGGGTCGCCTGCACCAGGATGGCGGTGATGACCTCGCCGGGCCGCAGCGTGGTTTCTTTTGCTGGGTCATCGCCGTAGGCGACGTGCAGCTCGGCGAACGGGATCGTCCGCGTGCCGGCCGCCGACCGTATCTCAATGGACGTATCGAAGGCCGCAAGCGCATAGCCCCAGTCACCGGGGTAGGTCGCGATGCAGCGCTCAGAGGTGCCGAACAGCGCCATCTCCCGCGTCACGCCGTCCAGCGCGACACAGCCGCTGCCGGGCACACGCTTGTTGCAGGCGGACACGCCGTCGCGGAAGTAAAAGCATCGGGTACGCTGCAGCAGGTTGCCGCCGACCGTCGCGGCATTGCGTATTTGCGGCGAGGCCGCAAGCTGCAGGCTCTCGGCCAGCGCGGGATAGTCGCGCAGCAGGACTGCATCCTCAGCAACCTCCGCCATGCGGGCCAGCGCACCGAAGCGCAGCACCGCCCCGGACGTGTCGAAGGCTGCGAGTTCGTCCAGGTGGCCGATGTCCACGATTCCAGACGGAGCTGCCAGATCACCGCGCATCAGGTCCACCATGGTGGTGCCGCCAGCCATCAGTGCGGCTCCGGGCACCTGAGCCAGGTGGAATGCCTCATCCAGCGTAGCAGGACGGCTGTAAGTAAACGGCTGCATGTCAGGCCGCCTGCTGTGCGACGTCGCGGACCGCGGCGACGATGTTTGGGTAGGCGGCGCAACGGCACAGGTTGCCGCTCATGTATTCGCGTATCTCGGCGTCGCTGCCGGCATGGCCCTCCTCGATGCAGGACACCGCCGACATGATCTGGCCCGGCGTGCAGTAGCCGCATTGCAGTGCGTCATGCGCCACGAATGCCGCCTGCATCGGGTGCAGCGCCCCATCGGCGCCGGCCAGACCCTCGATGGTTCGGATGTCGCGCCCGGCGGCAGCGGCGGCCAGCACCAGGCAGGACAACTGCCGCTTGCCGTCAATGTGGACCGTGCAGCACCCGCAGGTGCCGTGGTTGCAGCCGACCTTGGTGCCAGTCAGGCCCAAATGGTCCCGGAGCGCATCCAGCAAGGTAGTGCGCGGGTCCAACGAGAGCGGGTGGTCATGGCCGTTCACCCGAAGGGAAAGCGGTACCGGCGTCGCGGAGGGTAGGGCATCGAGCATGGGGAAGTCCTTTTGCTGGGCCGCAAAGAGGTGAGGCGGCTTCCGCGTAAGGGAAGAGCGCCAGAACAGAACCTCAGGTGAACGGTACCGGTGCCTGCTGGTTTCCGAGCCGCCCCGGGGCGGTAACGGGTGTTTGGCGAGCCAGCCTGGCCTACCCGGCTCCGCCCTGCCAGGCGTTGACCAATGGTAAGTGCCAAAACATTCTGCAATCAACCTGCCGCTCCGCTTCAGGCAGAAAGCGGCGAGCTGCTTTACAGTGGGCTTACTGCTTTACAGTGGGCTTACGGGTGGCGGGCCACCTGGAGCATGCAAGGACGACACTCGTCTCAATCTTACCGTGCAGCGTGGCCGCAGCGAGTAGCCTGTTGCCCGCTGATGTGGCTGCCGGCCTACCGCGACTGCGTTGATCTTGCCTTCGTCTGTCCGATCCGCCATATCCTCTGCTGTCCGCACCGTGCGGGCAAATTCACACGCGGGGCGCCTTTCCCAAGGGGTTACACCCAGGGTCCGGTGCCGCAAGGCCAGCCCCCGCGGAGGATCAACCGGACACCTGAAAGGTCACGCCCCATGGCGATGCCAGAATTCACCCTGCGCCAGCTCCTCGAAGCCGGCGTCCACTTCGGCCACCACACCCGGCGCTGGAACCCGCGGATGGGACCCTACATCTTCGGCGTCCGCAACGCCGTCCACATCATAGACCTGCAGCAGACGGTCCCCATGTTGGATCGCGCCCTTCGCGCCGTCCGTGACGTGACAGCCGCCGGCGGACGCGTGCTGTTCGTAGGCACCAAGCGCGCTGCGGCCGAGTATGTGGCAGACAGCGCCAAGCGCTGCGGCCAGTATTACGTCAACCACCGTTGGCTCGGCGGGATGCTGACCAACTGGAAGACCATCACCGGCAGCATCAAGCGCCTCCGCCAGATCGAGGAGATGCTGGGCGGCGACGTGCAGGGCCTGACCAAGAAAGAGGTCCTGGACATCACCCGCGACCAGGAGAAGCTGGAGCGCGCACTGGGCGGCATCAAGGATATGGGTGGCCTGCCCGACATCCTGTTCATCATTGATACCAATAAAGAAAAGCTGGCGGTCGAGGAGGCCAACAAGCTCGGCATTCCCGTAATCGCCGTGCTGGACAGCAACTCCGACCCGCAGGGTGTGACCTATCCCATCCCCGGCAACGACGACGCCATCCGCGCCATCACGATGTACTGCGACCTGATCGCCGGCGCCGTGCTGGATGGCATCAGCGCCGAGATGGTAGCCAGCGGTCGTGACACCGGCGCGTCCGAGGACCTGCCGCCTGAGAGCATCCCGATGCCCGACCACGCCCCGGCCGCACAGCCCGCGGCGTAAGGAGCATAATTATGGCTGAGATCACCGCCGCGCTGGTCAAGGACCTGCGCGAGAAGACCGGCGCCGGCATGATGGACTGCAAGCGGGCGCTTACCGAATCCGGCGGCGACATGGATGCCGCCACCGATTGGCTGCGCAAGAAGGGCCTGTCCGCCGCGGTCAAGAAGGGCGGCCGCGTCGCCGCCGAGGGCCTGGTCGCCGTCGCCAGCAATGGCACCAAGGCTGCGATGGTGGAAGTTAACTCCGAAACCGACTTCGTCGGCCGCAATGAAGCGTTCCAGGCGCTGGTCGAGGGTATTGCCCAGGTCGCCCTCCAGGTCGGCGACGACGTGGCGACGATCCGCGCCGCCCATTACCCCGGCACCGGCCGGACAGTGGCGGACGAGATCACCCAGGCCATCGCCACAATCGGGGAGAACATGACGCTGCGCCGGGCCAAGGTGATGACGGTGCCGCATGGCGTCGTTGCGACCTACGTCCACAACGTCCTCAAGCCCGGTTTGGGCAAGATCGGCGTGCTTGTCGCCGTCGAGTCGGAGAACGAGGCATCGGCGCTGGAAACCCTTGGCCGCCAGGTCGGCATGCACGTGGCTGCCACGCAGCCTTCGGCGCTGGACATTGACAGCGTGGACCCGGCGGATCTTCAGCGGGAGCGCACCGTGCTCACCGAAAAGGCTCGTGCCGAGGGCAAGAAGGAGGAGATGCTGCCAAAGATCGTGGACGGCCAAATCCGCAAGTTCTACCAGCAGGTCGTGCTGCTGGAGCAGCAGTGGGTCCATGATGGCGAAAGCCGTGTCCGCGCCGTGATGGACAAGGCTGGCGCCAAACTGGCGGGTTTCGAGCGGTTCAAGGTCGGCGAGGGCATCGAGAAGCAGTCTGATGACTTCGCCGCCGAGGTCGCGAAAGCGGCTGGTGTCCCCAAGGATCCGCAGCAGCCAACTGGTCCCCAGCAACCCTCGGCCTGATCCGTCGGACCACCGTGAGCAGCACCGCGGCAGTCCAAGGGCAAAAAATACCATGCTGACGGCCTGCGGATCGCCCAACCGTTAAGGCAGACCGTACTAACGGAAGCGGTTAACTAACGCTAAAACCAACCAAGGCAGCCCAACCGCGCCGCTCGAACTTGTGGGGGGCGGCGGCAGCCACTAGGTTGCCGCCGCCCCATCCACGTCAAGGACCTCATGCCAGACCAGCCCCCCTACAAGCGCGTCCTGCTCAAGGTGTCCGGGGAGGCGCTGATGGGTCGAAGGGAGTACGGCTTGGACACCGACACCTTGGGACGCATCGCAATGGACGTGCGCGATGTCGTCGGGATGGGGATACAAGTCTGCCTGGTGATCGGTGGCGGCAACATCTTCCGCGGCGTGTCCGCAGCCGCCGGCGGCATGGACCGTGCCCAAGCCGACTACATGGGCATGTTGGCCACCGTGATGAATGCGCTGGGCATGCAGAACGCGCTGGAGCGGCGCAACGTCCCCACCCGCGTGCAGTCGGCGATTCCGATGAGCAGCGTCTGCGAACCCTACATACGCCGCCGGGCCGAGCGGCACATGGAGAAGGGCAGGGTGGTGATCTTCGCCGCTGGCACCGGCAACCCGTTCTTCACCACCGACACCGCCGCCGCCCTGCGCGCCGCCGAGATGAACTGCGACCTGCTGCTGAAGGGCACCCAGGTGGACGGCGTCTATTCCGCTGACCCCCGCAAGGACGCGGCTGCCACCCGCTACGACGAGCTGACATATCTGGAAGTTCTGTCCCGTGACCTCGGCGTCATGGATGCCGCCGGCATCAGCCTGGCGCGCGAGAACGGCCTGCCGATCATCGTCTTCAACATTCACGCTCCCGGCGCCTTCGCCAAGGTCATGCGCGGCGAAGGCCAGTTCACCCGCATCACCGAGCCGCATTAGCCGCCCACCGGAGGTTTCCTTGCCCGCCGACCTGAACGCTCTCAAGACCGACCTGACCCGGCGCATGGACAGCGCCCTCGACACTCTGCGCCGCGACTTCGGCGGCCTCCGCACTGGCCGCGCCAGCCCGGCCCTGCTGGAGCCGGTGAAGGTCGAGGCCTACGGCACCGTTGTCCCGATCACCCAGGTCGGCACCATCGGCGTGCCGGAGCCGCGCATGATCACCGTACAGGTCTGGGATCGCACCCTGGTCGGCGCCGTCGAGCGTGCGGTCCGCGACAGCGGCCTGGGCCTCAATCCCGGGTCGGACGGACAGGTCGTGCGTGTGCCGATCCCGCAGCTTACGGCGGAGCGCCGGGGCGAGCTGGCAAAGGCCGCCGGGCGCTACGCCGAGGGCTCCCGGGTCGCCATACGCGGCGTACGCCGGGATGGGATGGACCAGATCAAGACGTTCGAGAAGAAGGGCGAGATCGGCGAGGACGAAATGAAGGACTGGTCCGACGAGGTCCAGAAGCTGACGGATGGCTATATAAAGCGCATAGATGAATCGCTGGCCGAAAAGGACCAGGAGATCCGGCAGGTTTGATGGAATGCGCGCGGATAGGGGAATGGGTGTAGCGCCCTTGGCGGCCCGCCCGGCGGCTGCGCCGGTTCATGTCGCCATCATCATGGACGGCAATGGCCGCTGGGCGGCAGCCCGTGGCCTGCCGCGCGTCGCCGGGCACCGAGCCGGGGCGACGGCGGTGCGCCGCACCATCGAGGGTGCGTTGGAATCCGGGGTGTCCTGGCTGACGCTATACGCCTTCAGCAGCGAAAACTGGCGCCGGCCCATCGAGGAGGTGCTGGACCTGACCGGCCTGCTGCGCCACTTCATCCGCCAGGAGCTGCAGGAACTTACCCGCGAGGGCGTCCGCGTCCGGGTCCTCGGGGAGCGCAGCCGTTTCGACCGGGAAACCCAGGCCGAGCTGGACCGCGCGGAGGCCGTGACCCGCGGCAACGCCCGCCTGAACCTGAACATCGCCCTGTCCTACGGTGCGCGGGACGAAATCGTCGCTGCCGCCCGCGCCGCGGCGAAGGCCGCCGCCGCAGGCACCCTCGACCCGGCCGCCCTGGACGAAGCCGCGTTCGAACGCCTGCTGTTCACTGCCGGGATGCCCGACCCCGACCTGGTGATACGCACCTCCGGCGAGCACCGGCTGTCCAACTTCCTGCTGTGGCAGTCCGCTTATGCGGAACTGGTGTTTCAGGACGTGCTGTGGCCCGATTTCGGCGCCGCCGACCTGCAAGCTGCCCTGGCCGAGTATGCCCGGCGCGAGCGCCGGTTCGGTGCTCGTCCTGGCTGACCCGGCCTTCCCCGCTGCGCCGATACCCAGCCGCGCCCCGTCGGCCCGTTGGTCCGACCTCCGGTTGCGTGTCATCTCGTCCGTCGTGCTGGCGCCTGTCGTGCTGGGCTGTCTGTGGGGCGGCGGGCCATATTGGGGAACCTTGATGGCAGTTGCCGGGGCCGGACTGGCGCTGGAATGGGTTGCCTTGTGCGGCCTTCCTCCCGGGGACTGGCCGGGCTTCGGCGTCGTTGCTGCAGTGCTGGCCGGCGTCGCCCTGACCGCATCAGGCCGGCTGGAGCTTGGCGCCGCGGCCTTGCTGGTCGGCGCCCTGCTGGTCCTGCCGCCGGTCCGCTGGCGGCTGGCTGCAGGGGTGGCCTATGCCGGCGTGGGTGTGGTGGCCCTGGCATGGCTCCGTTTGGATCCGCTGGCGGGCCGGGCCAACCTGGTGTTCCTGGTCGCGGTCATCTGGACCAGCGATATCGGCGCTTATGTGGCGGGCCGGCTGATTGGCGGCCCGAAGTTGGCGCCCGCGATTTCGCCGGGCAAGACCTGGTCCGGCGCGCTGGGAGGCTTGGCGGCGGCGATGCTGGCTGGCTGTGCGGCAGGGCAGGCGATGGCGCCGGGAGCGCCGGTCCGTGCGGCTGCTCTGGCCTGCCTGCTCGCAGCGGCGTCTCAGGCCGGCGACCTCATGGAGAGCGCGATCAAGCGCGGGTTTGGGGTAAAAGACTCCGGCCAGCTTATTCCCGGCCACGGCGGTTTGATGGACAGGTTGGATGGATTCCTGGTGGCTGCCCCGGTGGCGGCGGCACTGGGACTGCTGGTTGGGCGGGGAACAGCATTATGGCATTGACTACGGCAAGCGGCGGCGCGGCCCGTACGGTGACGGTTCTGGGCAGCACCGGTAGCGTCGGCACCAGCACGGTGGACCTGCTGGCCGCAAACCCTGGCCGCTACCGCGTGCATGCCCTAGTTGGCGGCCGCAACGTTACGCTGCTGGCGGCGCAGGCCGTGCAGTTGAATGCCGCCCTGGCCGTCATCGCAGAACCGTCGCTGCACGGCGCGCTGTCCGCTGCCCTGGCCGGGACCGGCATCGCAGCCGCCGCCGGAGACGCCGCCGTAGTGCAGGCGGCAACGGAGCCGGTGGACTGGACGATGGCGGCCATTACCGGTGCCGCTGGCCTACCCAGCACGCTCGCCGCCATACGTCGCGGCGGCGCCATTGCGCTGGCGAACAAGGAGGCACTGGTTTGCGCCGGCGAGGTCATGCTGCAGGCGGTCCGCGACGCTGGCGCCACCCTGTTGCCGGTGGATTCCGAGCACAACGCCATCTTCCAGGCAATGGCCGAGGGCAACCGCGACGGCGTCGAGCGCATCGTGCTGACCGCATCCGGCGGTCCCTTCCGGCTGAGCAGCACGGAGGAGATGGCCCGCGCCACGCCTGAGGCGGCGTTGCGGCACCCCGTCTGGTCCATGGGCGCCAAGATCAGCATAGACAGCGCCACGATGATGAACAAAGGACTGGAGCTGATCGAGGCCGCACGCCTATTCGGCATGGACGAGGCCGACATCGGCGTGCTGGTGCATCCGCAATCCGTCATCCACGGCCTGGTCCATTACCGGGACGGCAGCGTGCTCGCGCAGATGGGGTCACCGGACATGCGCATCCCCATCGCTCATGCCTTGGCCTGGCCCGGCCGCCTGCAAACGGCATCGCCTCGGTTGGACCTGGCGGCGCTGGGCCGGCTGGAGTTCGCGGAGCCTGATCCCCTGCGTTTTCCCGCACTGCGCCTTGCGCGCGAGGCGTTGCGGGCCGGTGGAGGCGCCTCTGCAATCCTGTCCGCAGCGAACGAAGTCGCGGTCGAGGCCTTCCTGGCCCGCCGCCTCGGCTTCACCGCCATCGCTTCGCTGGTCGAGGCGGTGCTGGACCGGATCGGGCACCGCCCGGCTGACAGCCTTGACGCGGTGATGGACCTGGATGCCGCGGCCCGTCGTGCGGCGCACCAGCATATCGCTGCCCGGGCGGCATAGCGCATGGCGCCGGCAGTCGCACTGTCCGCTCCCGCGGGGCCGGAATACTGTGAAACCGCCGGCATGCAACCCATCTCTAGCATACAAAGCCTTCCACGATCACTCCGGCTCTGCAATAATCCCGCTCTGATTTCCCGCACCACGCCCCTGAGGTTCCCGAGATGGACTCACTACGCAGCCTTGTAGCCTTCATCGTCGTGCTCGGCATCTTGGTGTTCGTGCACGAACTTGGCCACTACCTCGCGGCCCGTTGGCGCGGCGTTCATGCCGAGGTGTTTTCCATCGGCTTCGGCAAAGCCTTCGCAAGCTGGACCGACCGGTCGGGCACGGTATGGAAGCTGGCGTGGATACCCCTCGGCGGCTACGTGAAGATGCACGGGCAGGAGCGTCCGCAGGATGTGCCTGACGAAGTACGGGCAAGCTGGATGGAGGGCCGGACATATCAGGGCAAGTCCGTGCTGTCGCGGGCGATCATCATTGCCGCCGGTCCAGTTGCGAATTTCCTGTTGGCCATCATGCTGTTCTCGATCCTGATCGGCTCCATGGGCCGGCCGGTAGCGGTCAAGGAAGCAGTTTTCGGCGGCATCGTTGCCGGCAGTGCCGCGGAGCGTGCGGAGCTGCAGGTGGGCGACCGCGTCCAGACGATTGACGGCGTCTCTGTGCCGCTGTTCTCCGACCTGCAGCGGATCGTATCGGCCAGTCCCGGCAAGAGCCTCTCTTTCCGGATACTCCGGGCGGACCAGGAACGCACGGTGGACGTTACCCCCACCAGCCGCGACGTCGGCGGCCAGAGCGTGGGTACGCTCGGCGTGAGCACGGCAACCGACTTCGTGCCGGTTGGGCCGTTGCAGGCAATTGGCGCTGGGGCAACGCAAACCTGGGATGTGCTCGTCAACACGGCGGCCGCGCTGGGTCAGATCGTCACTGGCCGACGCAGCACGGCAGAGCTTGGCGGACCGATCAAGATTGCCCAACTGTCGGGTCAGTTCGCCGCGGCGGGAATCGCCAGCTTCGTCGGCTTGATCGCGCTGCTGTCCGTCAACCTGGGCCTGTTCAACCTGCTGCCGATTCCCGTGCTGGATGGCGGACACCTGGTGTTCTTGGGGGCAGAGGCAGTGGCTGGACGCCCGGTGTCGCAGCGTGCGCAGGAATACGGATTCCGTGCTGGAGCGGCCTTGCTTGCTTGCCTGATCCTCTTTGTGTCGTGGAATGATCTCGTCAGTTCCAGCCTGGGCCGTTGGGTGTCCGGCCTGATCGGCTGACGTTTGACGCACTGGCGCGCCGGTCGGACAACCGGGACCGGCGCGCATTGGCCTTGGCGGCGGACGCATCGGCGCTTACAAGCACGTGTTACCCGCTGCCCCGGAGGGCCTGCCTGTTGTCTCGATACCGCGTCCTGCTGCTTGCCACCGTCTGCGCCGGCCCGTTGTTCGTCATATCCGAGTCGCGGGCACAGGGCCGGCCGGCGCCGCAGTCAGGCCGGGGCCGTACGGCAGCTATCAGGGCTGCCCAAGCGCCAGCGGTGCCAGGGGGCGCCATCACCAACATTCAAGTCGAGGGCAACCAGCGCATCGAGACGGGAACTATACGCTCCTACATGCTGGTTCAGCCTGGTGATGGCTTCGACCCCGACCGAATAGACCGTAGTTTGAAGACGTTGTTCGCAACCGGCCTGTTTCAAGACGTCAACATCCGGCGTGAAGGCACTACCCTGCTGGTCAAGGTGGTCGAGAACCCGCTCGTCAACCGCATCGCCTTCGAGGGTAACCGCAAGCTGACAGACGACCAGCTTCGGCCCGAACTGCAACTCCGTGCCCGTGCGGTGTTTACCCCGCAGTTGGCGCAGGCTGACCGGCAGCGCATTCTCGACCGATATGCCAAAGGCGGACGGTTCGCCGCGACCGTCGAGCCGAAGATCGTCCGCCTGAACCAGAACCGCGTGGACGTAATTTTCGAGATCAACGAGGGCGAAACCACCCTGGTCAGCCGCATCGCCTTTGTCGGCAACAGGGCATTCAGCGAGAACCGGCTGCGCGAGATCATCAACAGCCGCGAGCAGGCGTTCTACCGCATCCTGTCTTCATCAGATCAGTATGATCCGGAGAAGATCAACTTCGACAAGGAACTGCTGCGCCGCTTCTATCTCAAGAACGGCTATGCCGACTTTGAGGTAAAGGACGGGACGGCCGAGTTGTCGCCGGATCGCCGCGCCTTCTTCGTGACTTTCACCATCAGCGAGGGCGCCAGATACACCGTCGGCAAGGTGGACATAGACAGCAAGCTGCGGAACCTGAAGGGCGACGATCTGCGCCCGTTGCTGCTGATCGGACCCGGCGACACCTATGACGGCGACTTGGTGGAACGGACCACCACGGCACTCCAAGACGCCGTGCAGAATCGCGGCTACGCCTTCGTGGACGTGAAGCCGCGCATCGCCCGCGACAAGGACAAGAAAACCGTTGACCTGGTGTTCGACATTACCGAGGGACCGCGTGTTTACGTCGAGCGGCTGGACATCACCGGCAACACCCGCACCAAGGACAAGGTGGTACGCCGCGAATTCCGGCTGGCGGAGGGCGATGCCTTCAATGCCGCAACCATACGCCGGTCGCGGCAGCGGCTGCAGGATCTCGGCTATTTCAATGGCGTCACGGTCACGCCCAGCCCCGGCAGCGCGCCGGACCGCGCGATCGTCACGGCTGCGGTGGACGAGAAGGCGACCGGCGAGCTGACCTTGGGCGGCGGCTTCTCGACCGACTCCGGCGCCCTGGTGAACGCCGGCCTGCGGGAGCGCAACCTGATCGGCACCGGCATTGACGCCGGGCTGAACGGCGTACTGGCGCAGCGGCGCAGCCAAGTGGACCTGGCGGTCACGGACCCCTACTTCCTGGACCGCAACTTGGTCGCCGGCTTCGATCTGTTCCTTGTCCGTAACGACAACCAGTCCATCGCCGCATATAGCGAACGGCGGACGGGCGGCGACATTCGCTTGGGCTATGAGTTCAACGAGCACCTGCGCCAGGCCTGGACCTACTCGCTGGTGGACCGGAACGTCTATAACGTCCAGTCTGGCGCCAGCCTTTATGTCCAGAACCAGCAAGGCAGCTCCCTGTTGTCGCAAGTCGGCACGACGCTGGCGCTCGACTACCGCGACAGCCGCACCGACCCGCATGAGGGGTTCCTGATCCGGCTCGGCACGGACCTAGCTGGGCTGGGCGGCACAGAGCGCTACGTGCGGACCAAGCTGGACGGCAACTATTTTATCCCCTTAGAGCGTCTGACAGGGGACGCGGACTGGAGCATCGCGCTCACGGCGGGCGTAGGCTACCTGGCGCAGCTTGGCCGGCAGGAGAAGATCATTGACCGCTTCTTCCTGGGCGGCGACAACCTGCGCGGGTTCCAATCCGGTGGCGCTGGTCCCCATGCCCAGACAACGACGTTCACCAGTAACGCAGACAGGGCTGCCAACACAAATGGCACGGGGGGCAACAACGACAGCATCGGCGGCCGTTTCATCTGGACCCAATCAACGGAGTTGCGGTTCCCCTTGCCGATATCGGCGGACCTCGGCCTGTCCGGGCGTGCCTTCGTTGACGTGGGCGCGTTGTCGCAGGTCACGCGCCTGAATTCCACCATCGCGGGAGCGTTGACGACGACCACCACTACCGTTGATCCCACACCCCGGGTCGGCGCGGGCGTCGGCGTATCCTGGAAGACGCCGTTCGGCCTCATCAACGTTGACTTGGCGCAGGCTGTCGTGAAACGCAACGGCGATCAGACGCAGCTCTTCCGCTTCGGCTTCGGCACAAGGTTCTAAAACAATGCGCCACACATTCCGCACCGCCCTTGTCGCGGCTTCCGTTCTACTCTCTGGCTCGGCTCTAGCTCAGCAGCAGCCTGGCTGGTTCGTGCCACCGGCTGGTGGCGGGGGCGGCGCGGCTCCGCGGTCCGCGCAGCCTGCCGTGCCTCGCTCTGCGGCTCCGCGCCAGCAGCCGCGCCCGGCGGCCCCGCCGCTGGTGCAGGTTGCCCCGCCAGGCGGCGACGCCGGCGGCGGCCTGGCTGGCGCCAACCCCGGCGACGCCCCGCCGTTGCAGGTTCAGTTGCCGCCCATGCCCGACCTGCCGTCCATCCCGCGCGGCCCGACCCCGCCGGCCGCGGTTATCGGCGTGCTGGGCATCCCCGACATCATGCGTGCCTCAACTGCCGCGCAGCAGGTCGAGAAAACCATCAGCGAGCGGCGGGAAAAGCTGACCCAGGACGTACAGAAGGAGCAGGCTGCCTGGCGGGACTTGCAGCAGGGCCTGGTCAGCCAGCGCGCCAGCATGACGCCTGACCAGATACGCGCCAAGGAAAAGGAGCTGCAAGACCGCGTCACCAACGCCCAGCGCAGCTTCCGCGACCGCAACCGCTTTATGCAGGAGGCGGCCCAGGTCGGTTTGTCGCAGATCGAGCGGACGCTGATCGGGGTCATCCGCCAGGTCGCTGAAAGCCGCGGCATGAACCTGGTGCTGCACCGGGCGCAGGTGGCGCTGAACGTCAATGAGTTCGACATCACCGAACCGGTGGTCGAGCAGATGAACAAGGTTATGGCCACCGTGCAGTTGCCGCCGGAGGGTGTCTCCGCCGCGTTGGCCGCAGGCCCAGCCGGCCGGCCCAACGCCCCGCCCGATGGCCCGGCAGCTTCAATCCCGACCGCTGCGCCGTCCAGCCCGCCACCGCGCCGGTGATGGATGGCGGTTGCACAGCACCAGGCGGATGATCCGCGCTTCTTTGGCCGGACCGGGCCATACGGCTTGGCTGCCGTTGCGACCGCGGCAGGCGGCGGGTTGCCCGGCGGCGGTGTGGAACGGTCGCTTCGCGGCATTGCGCCGTTGCAGGCTGCTGGCCCTGAGGAACTGAGCTTCATAGACAACCGGAAATACCTGGACACCCTGGGCGCGACCCGGGCTGGCGCCGTGATCATACACCCCGACCTGGCACCACGGGTGCCGCCTGGGACCGCCGCCATCGTGACGCCTGAGCCTTATGCCGCCTGGGCCCGCGCTGCCGCTCTCTTTCACCCGCCGCCTCCGGTCCGGCCGGGCATCCACCCCTCGGCAGTGGTGGAGATGGACGCATCCGTGGATCCAACTGCCGAGGTGGGTCCCCTCGCGGTCATCGGAGCCGGCGCCGTCATTGGGGCCAGGTGCACGATTGGGCCGGGGGCGGTGATCGGGGAGAATGTCGTGCTTGGCCCGGACTGCCGGATCGGCCCCTTGGCCAGCGTCACGCACGCGCTGCTCGGCGCGCGGGTTTATGTGTATCCTGGCGCCCGCATCGGGCAGGAGGGGTTCGGATTCGCCACCACAGCCGCCGGCTTCATCACCGTGCCGCAGCTTGGCCGGGTGATCCTGGAAGACGACGTTGAGGCCGGCGCCAACAGCACGATTGACCGCGGCGCGGCGCCGGACACGGTGATCGGCGCCGGCTCGCGCCTCGACAACCTGGTGCAGATCGGACACAACGTCCGCATGGGCCGATGCTGCATCGTGGTGGCGCAGGCCGGCATCTCAGGTTCGACCGTGCTGGAGGATTTCGTCGTCATTGCCGCGCAGGCCGGGCTGACCGGACATCTGCGGATCGGCGCCAAGGCCCGTGTCGGCGCTCAGGCCGGCGTGATGTCGGATGTGGAGGCCGGGGCCGATGTGATCGGCAGCCCCGCCCAGCCCATCCGGGAGTTCTTCCGCGGCGTTGCCACCCTGCACCGCCTTGCCCGCAAGCCCCAGCCCTCACACGCCGCCCGCCCGGAGTAGGTTCAGATGGACGGCACACCCACGCAAACCACGAAGCCGCAACATGCGGCGGGCTCCCCGCCGAACCCGCCCAACGATGTCGCGCCCAAGCCTTCGCTGAAGGCGGCGCTGCCGCCGGTCGAAGTCTTGGACATCAAGCGGATCATGCATGCGATCCCGCACCGCTATCCCTTCCTGATGCTGGACAGGGTGATGGATGTGGTCCCTGGCCAGTCGGCGGTCGGCATCAAGAACGTGACGGTGAACGAGAACTTCTTCCAGGGCCACTTCCCCGGCCACCCCGTTATGCCGGGCGTCCTGATCATCGAGGCGATGGCGCAGACCGCCGCCGTGCTGGTGGTTGAAACGCTCGGCCCGGACGCAGCCGGCAAGGTCGTCTATTTCATGACCATCGAGAACGCGAAGTTCCGCCGGCCCGTCGTCCCTGGCGACCAGTTGCGGATCTCCATCAATAAGGTCCGGCACCGTGGTCCCGTTTGGAAGTTTGCCGCCACGGCGCGGGTGGACGGTGTGTCGGTGGCGGAAGCGACCTATGCCGCCATGATCGTGAACAAGTAGGCGGCCTGAGGTTGTCTTGTTCCGGTAACAATCCGTGTCTTGGCCCGGCCCGCCACGCTTCCTAGTCTGAGCCTACGCCGGCAGTGCCGGGCCATCGAGGTCGTCGCATGAGTATCCTCCCCCTTTCAGCAGCAGTCCGGACGCAGCCGACGCAGATACACCCGACGGCGGTGATCGAGCCTGGGGCCGTGCTGGGCCAGGGCGTGCAGGTCGGGCCGTGGTGCCATGTCGGGCCGGAGGTCAGCATAGGCGACGGCAGCCGGCTGATGTCCCACGTTGTGGTCGAGGGTGACACCGCCATCGGCGACGGCGTGACCTTGTTTCCCTTCTGCGCCGTGGGCCAGGCGCCGCAGGACCTCAAGTATCGCGGCGAGCCGACGCGGTGCGAGATCGGCGACCGTACCCAGGTGCGCGAGCACTGCACGGTCAACCGCGGCACCGTGACCGGTACGGGCGTGACCCGGGTTGGATCGGACTGCCTGTTGATGGCTGTGGTCCACGTCGCGCATGACTGCGACATCGGGGACGGCGTCATCATCGCCAATAACGTCGTCATGGGTGGGCACGTCGCCATCGGCGCGGGTGCGGTGATCGGTGGATCGGCGGCGCTGCACCAGTTCGTGCGGATCGGCCGTGGCGCGATGGTGGGCGGCGTGTCGGGAGTGGAGGCGGACGTGATCCCCTTCGGCAGCGTGCTGGGCAACCGGGCGCGTCTGACCGGCCTGAACGTGATCGGCCTGCGCCGGCGCGGCGTAGACCGGGCTGGGCTGATGTCCCTGCGCGCCGCGGTGCGCCGGCTGTTCGGCCCTGACGAGGTGTTCAGCGCCCGGCTGGCGGAAGTGCGCGCTGCCTATGCCGACGACCCGTTGGTCCAGGAACTGCTGGCCTTCATGGACGCGCCAAGCAAGCGCGGGCTGATCCGTGCGGAGCTGGCCGGGCTGGATGAGGGCGAGGCGGCATAGGGTGGGCTTTTTCCTGCTCCCTCTCCCTCTGGGAGAGGGTTGGGGTGAGGGGGTCTTGGCTGCCGAGCGGAGAACCGCATGCGCGGCAGGAACACAGTCCTGCGACGGGCAAGCGTCGTGCTTGCCCTGCCCCACACCCCAACCCTCTCCCGGAGGGAGAGGGAGCAGGGAGTGACCGTCCCTATTGGCATCATCGCGGGCGGCGGGCCGTTTCCGGGCCGGGTTGCCGCCGCGGCTCAGGCTGCCGGCCGCCCGGTGTTCATCATCGCCCTCCGCGGCTATGCCGAGCCGGCCGTCATCGCCCCGTTTCCCCATGCTGCGGTGCGGCTGGGCGCGGCTGCGGAAATTCTGGCAAAACTGCGCGCCCATGGCTGCACCGACCTCGTCTTGGTCGGCCCGGTCCGCCGTCCCTCGATCATGGACCTGCGCCCGGATGCGGAGGGTGCGCGGATCATGGCCCGAATCGGCCGGGCTGCCTTCGCCGGGGATGACGGCCTGTTGGCCGCCGTGGTGCGTGTGCTCGGCGAGGAGGGGTTCCGCGTGTTGGGGGCGCATGAAGTGCTGACGGAGGCCGTCGGCCCCCAGGGAGTCATCGGCCGGATCGAGCCTGACGCAGCGGCAATGGCCGACGTGGGACGCGGCGCCAAGGTTGTGCGCGCCCTGGGCCAGGTGGACGTGGGCCAGGGCTGCGTTGTGCAGCAGGGCATCGTGCTGGCGGTCGAGGCCATCGAGGGCACCGACGCCATGCTGTCCCGTGCCGCTGGCCTGGCCCGGCCTGGCCCCGGCGGCGTGCTGGTCAAGCTGGTCAAACCCGGCCAGGACCGCCGCACTGACCTGCCGACCATCGGCCCGCGCACGGTTTCGGCTGCCGCTGCCGCCGGGCTGCGCGGCATCGCCTATGAGGCGGGGGGAACCCTGGTCACCGACCGCGCCGGCTGCATCGCCGCCGCCGATGCGGCAGGGCTGTTCCTGCTCGGCGTCGCCGCCGACCACGCCGGGGATGCGGCCCCGTGATTGCCCGGCAAAGCCGCACATGCGTCCGCGCCGCCGTTGGCTGGCCGGGAATGCGACGCTGAGCGACGACGGCGCCCTGGCCTGGCTGACGCGGCGGACGGTCAGGATCGGCGTGACCGGTCTGGCGCGGGCGGGCAAGACGGCGTTCCTGACCTCCGTCGCTGCCAACCTTCTGGCCCTGGGCGCTGGCCGGCCGGTGCTGCCAGCCCTGGCGCAGCGGCTGGCAGGCCGCGGCTTGCAGGTGTCGCTCGCGCCGTCCGGCGCCGCCGGGCTACCGCGGTTCGACCATGCCCAGCACCTGGCGTCGCTGACCACCGATCCGCCAGCCTGGCCGGAGCGGACCAGCTCGGCCTCCCTGCTGGCGCTCGACCTCGTGCTGGACCGGCAAAGCCTGGGCATCAGCCTGCCTCCGGCACGCATCCGGCTGGAGCTGCTGGACTACCCCGGCGAGTGGCTGCTCGACCTGCCGCTCGTCCGCACCTCCTACGCCGACTGGTCCCATGCCGTGCTGCGCCGCCTGCAAGGGCAGCCCATGGCGCAGGAGTTCCTGGCCTTCTGTGCCGCCCTGCCGCCCGGCGCCTCTGCGGATGAGGGCCTGGCCGCCACCGGGCACCGCCTGTATCGCGCCATGCTGCACCGGATGCGCGACGAGGCCGGGCTGTCCCTGCTGCAGCCCGGCCGCTTCCTGATGCCGGCGCCGGGGCCGGAGCCAGTGTGGATTGCCTTCTTCCCCATGCGCGGGCCGCAAGGCGGTGGCGGGCTGCATTCCCTGTTGGCGCTGCGCTACGCCGCCTATGTGCAGTCGGTGCAATCAGACCTGTCGGAGCCGATGTTCGGCAACCTGGACCGCATCGTCGTGCTGGTGGACCTGCTGTCCGCCTTGTCGTCCGGGGAGGCGGCATTTGCCGACGCCCGCGGCGCCCTGGAAGCCGCGTCGGGCGCGCTGCGCTGGCAGTGGTCGCTGCTGGAAGCAGCCCTGTCGCTCGGGCGGCTGCAATGGCCGCCGCGCACCGTCTCCCGCGTGGCCTATGCCGTCACCAAGTCGGACCATGTGGCGGACCGGCAGCGCGGCAACCTGGCAGCGCTGCTGCGGAGCTTGGCGCAGCCGCCCGATGCCGGCACGGACGTGCGTACCGCCTATCTGCCGGTGGCCGCCGTGCGCTGCACCGAGGATTTCGTCTGGACCCTGGAGGGCCGTCCGGTGTCCGCCGTGCGCGGCCGGCGCATCGGTGACGAGCGGCTGCTGCGCTCCTACCCCGGCGAGGTGCCGGACCGGCCGCCGGATGCCGGGTTCTGGGCGCACCCGTTTCTGCAGCTTCCGGTGTTCGAGCCGCTTCGGCCTCCGGACGGCGCCCGTGGCGGCGTGCCGGAGCTGGGGCTGGACGAGATGCTGCTGTTCCTGCTGGATGGATTGCTATGACCCTGCCGCCACGCCCGCGGATCGAGCTGGATGACGATGCGGACGGCCCGGCTGCACCGGCCGGCGGCGTCGAGCCTGCTCAAGCCCCGGCTGAGCCGCTGGCCCGGGCCATGATGCCAGCACCACGCATCGAGCTGGAGACCGTGCCCGCCACCCGTTTGCAGGCCGAACCGCCTGCCGAGATCCTGGCCCACCCGGCGCACACCCGCCGTGCGCCGCTGGTGCTGGCCGGTGCGGTGACGCTCGCGGCTGGGGTGGGCGGCCTGTCGCTGCTCAACTTCGTGGCGGATCAGTTCGCGCGTGCGGCCTGGCTGGGCTGGACCACGCTGGCCGTGTCCGGAGTGGGCGTTGGGCTGGTGGGCGCCGGAGTGTGGCGGGAGATACGCGCGCTGCGGGCGCTGCGTCACGTGGATGGGCTGCGGGCGGACCTGGCCTCGCACGAGCCGAAGCGGATCATGTCGGCGGCAATGGACTGGGCCGCTTCCGTGCCCGGCGGCCCGGCGCTGCTGCCGGCGCTGCGGGCTGTCAACGACCCCGACGCTGCCCTGGCCCTGCTGCGTGCCGGTCCCGGCCAGGCGCTGCGGGCGGAGGCGGACCGGTTGGGCCGGAGCGCCGCGGTGCAGATGGTGGCGGGGATCGCCGCCATGCCGTCGCCGGCGCTGGACGTAGCGATGGTGGCCTGGCGCGGCGTCCGGCTGGTGCGGCAGGTGGCGCAGCTTTATGGGGTGCGGCCGGGCACGCTGGGCACCTTGGCCCTGCTGCGTCGGACGGCGGGGGCTGCGACGATGGTGGGCGCGGCGGAGTTTGCCGGCAACGCCGCCGCCCGTGCCGTGCTGTCCCATCCCCTGCTGGCGCACCTGGCCGGCGAGATGGCCGGCGCCGGCATCGCCGCTCGGCGCATGGTGGTGCTGGCGCGGGCGGCGGCGGCGGCCTGCGACCCTCTCGAAGCCCAGGTTTCCCCGCCCCGGCCGGACTGACAGCCGCGACCCTAGCAACGTCAACCGCCTTCTGCTCTGACCGTCCGCAAGCCCGCCATCATTGCGAGCCGCTTGCGGCGCATTGATCCAGGGGCCAGGAGGACGGCGCATGCCGCGCCTAGAGCATGTTTGGTGCAAGTGGAGACACCAAACACGCTCTAGCCTTTGTTTTGGCGAGCATTTGTCCGGCCCAAACGAAGCCGTTTGATCCGGACATGCTCTAGCTTTCCGCTTAGATGCGCTGCTTGCAACGCCGGGACGGGTGGGAAAAGGCGGCTGGCAGTGTTGCGTGAAGCCCGGCCAAGGCGGCTCAGGGTTCGACCCGCTCCGCCCCGGTGAACACCGTCATCGCATCCCCGCGCGCCACGCCCACGAGCGTGAGGCCATGATGCCGCGCCCGCTCCACGCCAAGCGAGGTCGGAGCGGAGATCGCCACCAGCGCGCTTGCCCCTAGTGCCGCCGCTTTCTCCACCATCTCGTAGGAACACCGGCTGGTGACCAGCAGGAACCCGCCGGCAGGGTCCACCCCACGGGTCAGCACAGCGCCGACCAGCTTATCCAGGGCGTTGTGCCGGCCAACGTCCTCCCGCAGGCAGGCGATCCCGCCGGACGAATCGACCCAGGCCGCGGCGTGGACGGCGCCGGTCTCCTGGTTTAGCGCCTGCAGGCCCGGCAGCGCGTCCAGCGCCCGCCGCACTGCCGCCGTGCTGAGCCGGGCCAGGCCGGCCGTCCGTTGCGGAGTGCGCGGCACGGCGGCCAAATCCTCGATCCCGCAAACGCCGCAACTCGTGCGGCCACTCATGGAGCGGCGCCGGGCCAGCAGGGCGTGAAAGCGTTCCGGCGCAAGGTTCACGACCAGGCGCAATCCGTCCGGGTCGTCCTCGATCCGGGTGTCGCGCACCTCGGCGCGCGCTTGGATGACGCCCTCGGTCAAGCTGAAGCCGACCGCGAAATCCTCCAGGTCGGCTGGCGTCATCATCATCACGGCATAGGGCACGGTGCCGTAAACGACGTTGACCGCAGTCTCCACGGCCAGGAACCGCCGCATATGCTGTGTTCCCCGTCCCTCAAAGCCCACCTTCGCCACGTCGGACGGGACGGCGGTCGCGGCTTTGCCAGTACTGGGGAGCGCCTTGTCCGCAAGAAATGCTGTCATGCTGGTTGTCCGCGGTCCCGTAGGCTGGTGGGTGTGTGCCGGTGCTTGTTAGCCGGACCGGGTTGCAGCGCCCGTATGCTATTGTCACCCGGCTTCAGTGAGGGGCTGTCCGCCAGCGCCCAGGGCCGGGCCAGGTATGCTCGCATCCAGCGCCGCTTGCAGGATGTAGGCCGCCGCCATGCTGTCCACCAGGGCGGCCCGCTTGCGCCGGGTCAGGTCCAGCTCGTTGATCAGAAAGCGGTTGACGGCAGACGATGACAGCCGCTCATCCCACAACGCCGCCGGCAGCGCGGTCAGGTCGGACAGCGCCCGCGCCCAATCCCGCACCGCTTGCGCTGCCGGACCCACGGCGCCGTCCATGGATAGCGGCCAGCCCACCACAAGCCCGCCTGCGCCTTCCTTGCGCGCCAGGACGGTGAGATCAGCCGCTGCCGCAGACAGCTTACCCCGGCGTAGGCTGCCATAAGGGGTCGCGAGCATCAGACCCACATCCGACAGCGCGACCCCGATGAGTTTCGCCCCTGGGTCCAGCCCAATCAGCCGCCGTCCCGCCGGGAGTGCGGCCCGAAGCTCCGCCATGTTGAACAGAGGCATCTCGGCCGGTATGCTTTCCATTTGCTGCATCGCCCTGTATGGGCGAAGCCTCCTCCATACCACAGGATAACCCGCCCTATGTCGCTCGATCCCGCGACCATCCGCCGCGTCGCCAAGCTGGCCCGCATCCGCGTCGAGGAGGCCGATGTGGCGCAACTGGCGCAGGAACTGGGCGGCATCATCGGCTGGATCGAGCAGTTGAACGAGCTGAACGTGGACGGGATCGAGCCGCTGACCGGCGCCGCCCAGATGGCGCTGCGCCTGCGTGCCGACGAGGTGACGGATGGCGGCATCACCGAGCAGGTGCTGTCCAATGCGCCGGACCGGGCGGGTCCGTTCTATGCGGTTCCGAAGGTGGTCGAGTGATGCTGACCGATCTCTGTCTGACGCATGCCCGCGACGGGCTTCGCCGCAAGGACTTCACGGCAGCGGAGCTGACCGACGCCTACCTGGAGGTGATGGAGGCGCTGAACCCACGCCTGAACGCCTACATCACGGTGATGGCCGACACCGCACGAGCCGCCGCCGCAGACGCGGACAAGGCGCTCGCGGCCGGGGACCAGCGCCCGCTGCTGGGCCTGCCGCTGGCGATCAAGGACCTGTTCTGCACGGCGGGCACCCGCACCACCGCCGGCAGCCGCATCCTGTCGCCCTTCGTGCCGCCCTACGAGAGCACGGTGACGGCCAACCTGCTGCGGGACGGCGCGGTGTTCCTGGGCAAGGCGAACATGGACGAGTTCGCGATGGGGTCGTCCAACATGACGTCCGCTTACGGCCCGGTGCAGAACCCTTGGCGAGAGACGAACCGGGCGCCGCTGGTGCCGGGCGGGTCCTCCGGCGGATCAGCCGCCGCCGTCGCGGCGCATCTCGCGCTGGGCGCAACCGCGACGGACACCGGCGGCAGCATCCGGCAGCCCGCGTCGTTCTGCGGCATCGTCGGGGTGAAGCCGACCTATGGCCGCTGCTCCCGATGGGGCATTGTCGCCTTCGCGTCGTCGCTCGACCAGGCCGGGCCGATGGCGCGGACCGTGGAGGACTGCGCGGTGCTGCTGGGTAGCATGTCCGGGTTCGACCCCAAGGACAGCACATCAGCGGACCGGGCAGTGCCGGACTTCGCCGCCGCCTGCCGCCGCGGCGTGCGCGGGCTGCGGATCGGGGTGCCGCGGGAATACCGCTCGGACGGGATGCCGGCGGAGATTGATGCGCTGTGGCGCCAGGGGCTCGACTGGCTGCGGGCGGAGGGCGCGGAGATCGTGGACGTTAGCCTGCCGCACACCAAGTACGGCCTTGCCACCTATTACATCGTCGCCCCGGCGGAGGCGTCCAGCAACCTCGCTCGCTACGACGGCGTCCGGTTCGGGACGCGCGTGGACGGCGAGGACCTGACCGACTTGTATGAGCGCACCCGGGCCGAGGGCTTTGGCGCAGAGGTCAAGCGCCGCATCATGATCGGCACCTACGTGCTGTCATCCGGCTACTACGACGCATATTACTTGCGGGCGCAGAAGGTGCGGGCGCTGATCCTGCGCGACTTTACCCAGGCCTTCGCCAAGGTGGACGCGCTGGTCACACCCACCACGCCCAGCGCCGCCTTCGCTCAGGGGGAGAAGATGGACGACCCGGTGACGATGTACCTGAACGACGTGTTCACCGTGCCGGCCAATATGGCGGGCGTGCCGGGCATGTCGGTGCCGGCGGGGCTGGACGGGCAGGGGCTGCCGCTCGGCTTGCAGGTGATCGCCCGGCCGTTCGACGAGGAAACCATGTTCGCCGTGGGCGCTGCGCTGGAGCGCGCGGCCGGTTTCTCGGCCTTGCCGCAGATCCGTGCGGGAGCATACGAATGAGCTACGTCGTCGAGGGGCGCACAGGCCCGTGGGAGCTGGTAATCGGGCTGGAGGTCCACGCCCAGGTCGTCAGCAAGTCCAAGCTGTTCAGCGGCGCGTCCGCTGAATACGGTGCTGCGCCCAACAGCCAGGTCAGCCTGGTGGACGCGGCGTTCCCCGGCATGTTGCCGGTCATCAACCAGGAATGCGTGGCGCAGGCGGTGCGGACCGGGCTGGGCCTTGGCGCGCACATCAACTTGGTCAGCCGGTTCGACCGTAAGAACTACTTCTACGCCGACCTGCCAGCGGGCTACCAGATCAGCCAGTTCGCGCACCCTGTCGTCGGCGCGGGGACCATCGAAATCGAGTTGGCGGACGGCAGCACCAAGCAGGTCGGCGTCACCCGCCTGCACCTGGAGCAGGACGCCGGCAAGTCGCTGCACGACCAGGACCCGACGCGCAGCTTCATTGACCTGAACCGCTCTGGCGTCGCCCTGATGGAGATCGTGAGCGAGCCGGACCTGCGCACGCCGGAGGAGGCCGGCGCATATCTCCGCAAGCTCCGCACCATCCTGCGTTACCTCGGCACCTGCGACGGCAACATGGAGGAGGGGTCGCTGCGCGCCGACGTGAACGTCAGCGTCCGTCGCCGTGGCGAGCCGTTCCGGACCCGCTGCGAGGTGAAGAACGTCAACTCCATCCGCTTCGTCATGCAGGCCATCGAGGCGGAGGCAGCGCGGCAGGTCGAGGTCTGGGAGGACGGCGGCGAGGTCGTGCAGGAGACCCGGCTGTTCGACCCGGCGCGCGGCGAGACCCGCAGCCTCCGCAGCAAGGAGGATGCGCACGACTATCGCTACTTCCCTGACCCCGACCTGCTGCCGCTGGTGCTGGACGAGGACTGGGTGGCCGAGCTGAAGGTGCACCTGCCGGAGCTGCCGGACGCCAAGCGCACCCGTTTCGTCGCCGAGCATGGCCTGCCGGCGTATGACGCCGCGGTTCTGGTGGCCGACCAGGAGACGGCTGCGTTCTTCGAGACGGTCGCGGCCGGGCGCGATGCCAAGCAGGCGGCGAACTGGATGATGGGCGACTTCTTTGCGGCGCTGAACCGTACGGGCCGCACCATTGCTGATACCCCGGTCTCGGCGGTGTCGCTCGGCGGCTTGCTGGACCTGCTGGCCGACAAGACCATCAATGGCCGCATCGCCAAGGAGGTGTTCGAGGTGATGGTGGACACTGGCGAGCACCCCGCCGCTATCGTTGAGTCACGCGGCCTGCGTCAGGTCGTGGACACCGGCGCGATTGACGCCGCGGTGGACCATGTGCTGGCCGCGAACCCGGACAAGCTTGCGGAGTATCGCGGCGGCAAGGACAAGCTATTCGGCTTTTTCGTCGGCCAGGTGATGAAGGCGATGGCCGGCAAGGGCAACCCAGCACTCGTCAACGAGGCGCTGAAGGCGAGACTTTCGTAGGGATCTCTGCTCCCTCTTCCGGAGGGAGAGAGAAGGTCGCGTTTAAGCATTCGTCCCTAACATCCCCCGCAACCGTGCCGCCGCTGCGGCGCCCTTTACCGCATCCCGCCACATCGCCTCAGCCACGCGCTGGTGTGCGGCAATAGCCTCGTCCGCCCCGGTGATCATCGCGACCCCCGTCTGTGCCATCGGCACGCTGTCACTGCGGAACGGGTTTGCCGCCAGCATCGCCCGCTCACGCGAGCGTAGTATTTTGAAGCTCTCCGACGGGTCCGGCCCGGCCAGCAGGCCGAACTGCAGGCCCATCGGCTCGGTTTCCATCAGGCTTGCGATGTGTTCGACTTCCCGCGCCGCAACGGCCCGGCATTGCTGCCGCAGCGGCTCGGAGAGATTCAGCCCACCCAGCAAGCCCTGGTCCAGGAACGCGCGTATGGAGGAGGCCGACAGCAGCGCGATGATGCCGGGCTTGCGCTGCTGATACATGCGCTTGCGGGACGCCAGGATGCCGAGCACCTGGTCCGCGGACGTCCGGAACGCCCCGCGGTCCGCCCCGGCGGCCTCCGCAGCCTCACCCAACCCGTCGGCCATCGCCTGGTCGAAGCCGTCAGAGGTCGTCAGGTAGCTGATCGGCCCGAACACCTGCAGGATCTGGTCGGCGCTTTCCTCGATCTGGCGGATGCGCTCAAAGTAGCCGACCGGGCGGCTGTAATATTCGACGCCGATCCCAAGCAGCGACAACGGCGACACCTTGAGCAGCTCCGCCAGCCGCTTCACGGTGTCGAGCTTGATGACCTCGCCCTTCTCGTAACGGTAGAGCGCTGCCCTCGACACGCCCAGCCGCGCCGCAATCTCCTCCGCACGCAACCCGGACTCGATACGGTAGGCTCTTAGCTGTTGGCCGATCTCTGCAAAGCGCATCTCACACCCTCCACTCGTTTCCAGCGCTGTTCAGCAAAGGAGAACGACTCCATGAGGTGAGTCTACAGGAAAAGACGAGTCGCCGTGTCAGAGTTTTGCGTCAGCCCCGGACATTCCTCCCTTGCGGCGTCGAGTGTCCAGAAAACAATATTAGTATCGGTTCCGCCACGTCAGCCCAGCCACCGTGCCCGCAGCCGGCCGGTATTCGCACCCGACCCAACCTTGGTATCCCAGCGCGTCCAAGCAGGGCAGGACGTTGGCCCAGTTGATCTCGCCGGTGCCAGGCTCGTTGCGGCCGGGCACGTCGGCGATCTGCACGTGCCCGATGATCGGCATCAGCGCCTCCATATGCCGGATCAGGTCGCCCTCGGTGATCTGGCAGTGATACAGGTCGAACTGCAGGGCGACGCGGTCCCGGCCCAGTGCCTCGACGATGCCCGCTGCCTCCCCCGTGGTGTTCAGGACATAGCCGGGCATGTCGCGGTGGTTGATCGGTTCCAGCACCAGACGCAGCCCGGCGGCTGCGGTGCGTTCCGCGGCCCAGGCCACGTTGGCCACATAGGCGGCGAAGTGGGCGCCCGGCACCGCGCCTGCCGCAGCAATCCCCGCCATGCAGTGCAGCAAGGGGCATCCCAGTGCACCCGCGTAGTCTATCGCCCGCTGCACGCCGTCCCGGAACTCCGCCTGCCGGCCTGGCAGGCCGGCGGTACCCCGCTCCCCCGCCGCCCAGTCGCCCGGCGGCATGTTGAACAGCGCCAGCGCCAGCCCTGCATCGTCCAACCGGGAGCGGATGTCAGCGGCCGGGTGGTCGTAGGGGAACAGGAACTCGACGCCCTTGAAGCCTGCCTCGGCCGCCGCAGCGAAGCGGTCCAGGAAGGGCACTTCGTTGAACATCATGGACAGGTTGGCGGCGAAGCGGGGCATCGGCGTTCCCTTGGGTTGCTTGCGGGGACGCTAGCTTTGCCGGCCCGGCGTGGCCAGGGTAGGATAGAGAAACCCCACTGGCAGATGCTGCATGACACCCAACACGACTATTGCCGAACGCCTGCTGATGGGCCTGCTGCTGGTCGGCATCGCGGTTGGCTGCTTCCTGGTGCTGCATCCCTTTCTGTCGGCCATTCTTTGGGCGGCGATCCTGGCCTACAGCACCTGGCCGGTGTTCACCTGGGTGCGGGTGCGCGGGCGGATGCGCCGGGGCTGGGCTGCCGGAGTCATGGTGCTGCTGACGACGGTGCTGATCGTGGTGCCGCTGGCACTTGCGGCGCCTGCCGGTGCGCAGGACGTGGCCGAGCTACGGGCCTCCATCGAAGCGGCGCTGACTGCTGGTCTGCCGAGCGCCCCGGCATGGCTCCAGTCGCTTCCTGTTTTTGGACACACCTTCGCCGATTACTGGAACGAGTGGGCGGCGGACCTCAGCGCGATGGTCAGCTTCTTCCAGCCCTACTTCGGAATGATGGCGGAGCAGGGGCTGAACGTGCTGCTGGGCATCGCCGGCGGGCTGCTGCAATTCCTGATCGCCTTGATGATCGCGTTCTTCTTCTGGACTTCGGGCGACCAGCTTGCCGGGCACCTGTTGCGGATCATGCACCGGATTGCCGGGGTTCATGCCGCGCGGCTGGTGGCGGTCACGGGGGCGACGGTGCGCGGGACGGTTTATGGCATCCTGGGCACCGCGCTCGTGCAATGGCTGTTGACCAGCTTCGGGCTGTGGCTGTCAGGCGTGCCGAGGTCCCTGCTGCTGGGGGCCGTGGCCGGGCTGCTGTCGGTGCTGCCGGTCGGCGCGCCGGTCGTTTGGATACCTGCGGCGCTGTGGCTGATCAGTACGGGGCATATGGGCTGGGGCATCTTCCTGGCCTGCTACGGCGTTTTCTTCATCACCGGCGCCTACAGCCTGATCCAGCCCTACTTCATCGCCCTCGGCGCCAAGCTGCCGTTCCTGCTGACCATCCTGGGCGTGCTGGGGGGCGCCCTGGCGTTCGGACTGCTCGGCATCTTTCTAGGACCGGTGCTGCTGGGCGTCGGCTTCACACTGGTGGCGGAATTCGCCGGCGCCGGTGAGGTGGCATCGGACTTGCTTGACCCTGGCGCGGCATCGGTGAAAGACCGGGCGCACGCCGCGGCCAACCACTAGGGAGCGCACCCCCAGCCGATGTTCGCCTTCATTATCAGCCGCCTCCTGCAGGCTGTGCCGGTGCTGCTCGTGGTTGGGCTGATAGCCTACGCCATGTTCGCCTTCGTCGGCGACCCCGTGACCATCATGCTGGGCCAGGACTACACCGAGGCGCAGCGGGTAGCGCTGGTGCAGCAGCTTGGCCTCGACCAGCCGTTTTTGGTGCAGTACGGCAAGTTCATGTGGAACGCGCTGCACGGCAATTTCGGCGTCAGTTACCGCCTGGCCCGGCCGGTGATGGACCTGATCGGCGAGCGCCTGCCGGCGACGCTCGAACTGGCCGCGACCGCCGCCGTATTTGCGATCGCGGTCGGCGTTCCGATGGGCGTTTACACCGGCATCCGGCGAACCGCCCTCAGCTCCCGGCTGTTCATGATCTTCAGCCTGATCGGCGTGTCGTTGCCTACCTTCCTGATCGGCATCCTGCTGATCCTGGTGTTCAGCGTTTTCCTGGGCTGGCTTCCGTCGTTTGGCCGGGGCGAGGTGGTGGATCTCGGCCATTGGACGACCGGCTTCCTGACCGCAAAGGGGCTGAAAGCGCTGGTGCTGCCGGCGATCACCCTGGGCCTGTTCCAGATGACGCTCATCATGCGCCTGGTGCGGGCGGAGATGCTGGAGGTGCTGCGGTCCGACTACGTGAAGTTTGCCCGTGCCCGAGGCTTAGGCACGCGGGCGATCAACTTCGGCCATGCGCTGAAGAACACGCTGGTGCCGGTCATCACGATCGCCGGGCTGCAAATTGGTGGCATCATCGCCTTTTCCATCGTGACCGAGACCGTGTTCCAATGGCCCGGCATGGGCCTGCTGTTCATCCAGGCCGTGCAGAACGCCGACATCCCGATCATGGGCGCCTACTTGATGCTGATCTCCGTGCTGTTCGTGCTCATCAACCTGATCGTGGACCTGCTCTATTATGCCGTTGACCCCCGGCTGCGGATCGGCCGGGTAGCGGCAGGGGCAGCACGATGACGGGAGCGCTGTCCGGATCGGTCGCACGGTCCGCAGCACAGTCAATTGCGCGGTTCTGGGATGGGGACGTCGCCTACGGCTTCCGCCGCTCGCCTGTCGCGATTGCGTCGGCCCTGGTGCTGCTGGCGCTGCTGGTGGGAGCCATGCTGGCACCCTGGATCGCGCCATACGACCCGTTTGACCTGGCCAGCCTGAACCTGATGGACAGCCTGCAGCCGCCGGCCTGGGCGGCGGACGGCACGCGTGACCACGTGCTGGGTACGGACAACCAGGGGCGTGACCTGCTGTCGGCTATCATGCACGGCACCCGCATCAGCTTCGTCGTCAGCTTCGCGTCCGTGCTGTTCGCGGTGACGGTCGGGATCGTGGTCGGGCTGCTGGCGGGCTATGCCGGCGGTGCCCTCGATGCGGCGCTGATGCGGCTGGCGGACGTGCAACTGTCCTTCCCGGCCATCCTGATCGCGCTGCTGGTGGACGGCGTGGTGACGGCAGCACTGCCGCGGAACCTGCATGAAGCCTTGCAGATTTACGTCGTCATCTTCTCCATCGGCATCAGCTTCTGGCCGCAATTCGCCCGCACCGTGCGAGGCAGCACCCTGGTCGAGCGCGGCAAGGAGTATGTCATGGCCGCCAAGGTGATTGGCCTGTCGGGTCCGCGTATCATGCTGACGCACATCCTGCCCAACGTGCTCGGCCCCGTTATGGTGGTCGGCACGCTGACCCTCGGCCTGGCTGTGGTGACCGAGGCGACGCTGTCCTTCCTCGGCGTGGGCCTGCCGGCCAATAAGCTGTCCATCGGCACCTTGATCCGGGTCGGCCAAGACTTCCTGTTCAGCGGGGAATGGTGGGTCACGATCTTCCCCGGCATCGCCCTGGTGCTGATGGTGCTGTCCATCAACCTGCTGGGCGACTGGCTGCGCGACGCGCTGAACCCGAGGCTGCGCTGATGGCGCTCTTGGACGTGCAGGGCCTGGTGGTCGAGTTCCCAGGGCGCCGCGGCACCTTGCGGGCGCTGAACGGCGTGTCGTTCAGCATCGAGCCTGGGCAGGTGCTGGGCGTGGTGGGCGAAAGCGGCGCCGGCAAGTCGCTCACCGGCGCTGCCATCATCGGGCTGCTGGAGCCGCCCGGCCGGATCGGCGGCGGCCAGGTGCTGCTGGACGGCCATCGCATTGACAACCTGCCCTACGAGCAGATGCGCCGCATCCGCGGCAAGCAGATCGGCGCCGTGTTCCAGGACCCGCTGACGACGCTGAACCCGCTTTATACCGTGGGCCAGCAGCTCGTGGAGACCATGCAGGCCCACCTGCGCCTGTCCGACTCCGAGGCCCGGGCGCGGGCGGTGCGCTGGCTGCAGGACGTGGGCATCCCGGCTGCGGACCGCCGCGTGGACGCCTATCCGCACGAGTTCTCCGGCGGGATGCGGCAGCGCGTGGTGATCGCGCTGGCCCTGTGCGCCGAGCCGCGGCTGGTGATCGCCGACGAGCCGACGACGGCGCTGGACGTGTCCATCCAGGCGCAGGTGATCGCGCTGCTGAAGAACCTGACGCGGGAGCATGGCACCGCCGTCATGCTGATCACCCACGACATGGGCGTGATCGCCGAAACTGCGGACCGTGTGGCGGTGATGTATGCCGGGCGCATCGTGGAGATCGGGCCGGTGCGCGACGTGATCCAGCACCCGTCGCATCCCTATACCGAGGGCCTGATGGCCAGTATCCCGTCGCTGGATGTGCGGGTGGATCGGCTGCGGCAGATCGATGGCGCCATGCCGCGCCTGACCGCGATCCCGCCGGGCTGCCCCTACAACCCGCGCTGCCCCAAGGTGTTCGACCGCTGCCTGCGGGACCGGCCCGGCTTGATGCCGGCGCGCGGCACGCAGGCCGCCTGCTGGCTGTATGATCCCGCCCATGCGGAGGCCGCCCATGCGTGACGGAAGCGGCCCCAGCCGGATCGTGATGGAGGCGACCAGGGTCAGCCGCCACTTCGACGTGTCCCGCCCCTGGCTGGCCCGGATGCTCGCGCGGGAAGGACGGCAAACGTTGCGCGCGGTGGATGAGGTGTCGTTCAGCATTCCCCTCGGCACCACCCTGTCCCTGGTTGGCGAAAGCGGCTGCGGCAAGAGCACCGTGGCCCGGCTGGCCGTCGGCCTGTATGCGCCGACCTCGGGCGAAATCCTGTTCGAGGGCACGGACCTGTCCGCCGCCCGCGCCCAGCCGGCGCTGCGGCGGCGGATGAACATGATCTTCCAGGACCCATATGCCTCGCTGAACCCGCGCTGGCGCGTGCGGGACATCGTGGCCGAACCGATCCGCGCCTTCCGGCTGCTGCGCGGCCGGGACATCGCGGACCGGGTGGCGCAATTGCTGACCCAGGTCGGCCTGTCGCCGCGTGACGGCGAGAAGTTCCCGCACGAGTTCAGCGGTGGCCAGCGCCAGCGCGTCAGCATCGCCCGCGCGCTCAGCAGCGAGCCGGAGTTCCTGGTGTGCGACGAGCCGACCAGCGCGCTCGACGTGTCGGTGCAGGCGCAGATCCTGAACCTGATGCGGGATTTGCAGCAGCGGCTGCAGCTCAGTTACCTGTTCATCAGCCACAACCTGTCCGTCGTGCGCCATATGTCGGACCAGTTGGGGGTCATGTATCTCGGCCGCATCGTCGAGTATGGCCCGGGTGAGAGCATCTTCGCCGCGCCGCGTCATCCCTATACGCGCCTGCTGCTGGAGGCGATCCCGGACCTGTCCATGTCCGGACGCGCCCGGATCGCCGTGGGCGGCGAGGTTCCCAGCCCGATCAATCCGCCGTCCGGCTGCCCGTTCCACCCCCGCTGCCCCCTGGCCAACGAGCGCTGCAGCGCGGAGCGTCCGGCCTACACCCGGAGCGGCGACGTGCTGGCGGCGTGCCATGCGGTTGAGGAAGGGCGGGATATCCCAGGCGGCAAGCGCGGCTTGGTGCAGGCGGCGTGAAGCGCCTCCTGCTGCTCGCGCTGTTGCAGGCATCTCCCGCGCACGCGGACGTTACGCTCGGCGCGGTGCTGTCGCTGACCGGACCTGGCGCCGGTAGCCGCAACCTGTTTGGCGCGACGCTTTGGGACTCCGTCCTGGTGCTGGACCGCGCCGCCGGCCCGGCGCTGGCCACGGCCGGCCCTGGCACCCCCGAATTCCGTGTGGCGTTACGCAACGCAATGGAGCGGGTGCATGGGTTGGCCGGGGCGGAGGGGGTGTTCAGCCTGTCCCCCTCCGACCACAGCGGGGCCGAGCTGGGCAGCCAGGTGCTGATCGAGATACGCGGCGGCGGCTACCGCCTGGTTCCGTCCTGACCGCCACCCGGGCTGCCCGGGGTCGGGCGGCGCAGCGCAGCGGCGTGGACGCGGAGGCTGCGGCGGAAGCGGCGCTGGCTGCCGATGGCTGGCAGATCTTGGCCCGGCGAATGCGGACCCCAGCCGGGGAGATTGACCTTATTGCGGAACGTGCAGGGCTTTTGGCCTTCATTGAGGTGAAGCACCGTCCAACTCTGGCGGGCGCTGCCGCTGCACTCGGCGCACGGCAGCAAACACGGTTGCTGGCCGCGGCGGCATTCGTAATGGGCGAGCATCCCGAATGGGGCAGGGCCGGGGTGCGGTTCGATGTGCTGTTGGTGGATAGGGCCGGGCAGGTGCGGCGCATCGCCGATGCGTTCCGGCAGGAGGGCTGAACCGGCTGTTGGGTCCTGCTCCCTCTCCCTCCGGAAAAGGGAGCAGGCGTTACGGCCCCCGGCCCGGAATCCGGTGCCGATACGCGAGCGCCTCCGCCACATCCGCGCGGCGCACCAACGGCCCTCCAGCCAGGTCGGCGATCGTCCGCGCCACCCGCAGCACCCGGGTGAAGCCGCGGGCGGAAAGGCGCAGTTTGCCCGCAGCCTGCTCCGCCAGCATCCGGGCGTCTGGCTGCATCTCGATCGCGCCCATCTCCGCCTCCGCGTTGGTTGGCGCGGCTTCGCCATACCGGGCGCGCTGCGCCGCACGGGCCTGGGCGACGCGCGCCGCAACCTTGATGCTCGGCTCCCCCCGCGGGGCGCGGGACAGTTCGGCAGGGGGCACCGGCTGCACCTGCACCGTCAGGTCAATCCGGTCCATCAACGGGCCGCTGATCCGGGCCAGATAGTCCTCCCCGCAGCGCGGCGCCTTGCCGCATTCCCGCCCGGCGTCGCCCAGGTAGCCGCAGCGGCACGGGTTCATCGCGGCGACAAGCTGGAACCGTGCGGGGTAGGTCACGTGCGCGGCGGCGCGGGCGACGGTGGTGCGGCCGCTTTCCAGCGGCTGCCGCAGCGCCTCCAGCGCAATCCGCGGGAACTCCGGCAATTCGTCCAGGAACAGGGTGCCGCGGTGGGCCAGGCTGACCTCGCCGGGCCTGGCGCGCTGGCCGCCGCCGACCAGCGCCGCCTGCGACGTGCCCGACGCCGGTGAGCGGTCAGGCGGGCGCATCACCAGCCGTCCGCCGTCCAGCATCCCGGCGACGCTGTGGATCATGCTGACCTCCAGCGCCGCCGGAATTATGTAGCAAACGCACCTGTCCATAATCCCAAGCGACGCTTTCTAAGTAGCTACAGCGTGGGTGCCGCCATCGTCCCTGGCGGCACCCACGTCATAAACAGGTCAGACTGAGCGGGTGCTAAACGCATGGCTGGCACGGTGGGAAGTCCAATCTTGTGCCAGAGTTCGCTTGCGGCCCTGTTGCCGTAGATCATCCGAGCTGCCGTAACCAGACGCACCTTCCCGGCATCGGGTTGGGCGGATGAGGCTACCGGTGAGACCGGACGATATTGCCCATAACGTCGTATAGCGGGCAGCACTTCGCCTGCTACCCACCGCCGGAAGCGGTGTGGTGCGGTGCCCGGCTTGATTGCATCCCGGCAGCGCAGGATCAGAGTGAACAGACCGCTCTCTGAAACGATCAGTACCTCTTGAGCGCCGCCAAGGGTATAGATTGAAGCGATACCCTTCTCATCGTCGTCTAACGCGCCCAGGGCGTCACTAGGGTTCTTGACACCAAGCGCTCGGCATACGTCGGCTGCTACAAACCAAAGCGCTCCGTTACGCTCAATTACTCTCACAGTGATCTCCCAGGGGCGACGCATGAGATTTTGTGTCGGTCTTGCGCAGAGTTCCTCGGCTATCCAGCCAGGAGCTTGAGCATGTAGGCGTCGTTCCAGGCAGCCTTTTTGCGCCGGGCACGCACGCTGGCTTTG
>JAABUT010000433.1_pt1 | contig 69026 bp, 65 predicted proteins | sample 5559281 | NCBI WGS metagenome assembly JAABUT01 (sample SAMN10711880, study PRJNA513359) | rock metagenome | isolation source: Antarctica rocks | place: Antarctica: Victoria Land, Ricker Hills nord | collected 2016-01-04 | reverse complement strand
CATCTCGCGTCTCCTGGGGGAAGTCAGGATCAGACACGACCAGCGTCAAACAAGCGGGCCCCCGGGCCGAGCACCTACCCCGGCGTGTCGCCTACGCGGCGAAAGTTGCTGGCAGCGGCACTAGCTCAAGCGAGGCCTGAGGAGATCGCTACAAGATCCTAGTGGCGTGTAACTGACCTGTCTTGTGTGTTGGGCTTCTTCGGTCGGACGGCCTTGGCCAGGATCGTGTCGGCGTCCTTGGTCCAGGTGAACGGTTCGCAGCGGTCGTTCCAGGCGTCGATGTAGGTCTCGATGGCGGCGATGAGGTCTTTGACGCTGGTGAAGGTGCCGCGCCGGATGGCTTGGCGGGTGATGATCCCGAAGAAGACCTCGACCAGGTTCAGCCAGGAGCCCGACGTCGGGGTGAAGTGCAGCTGGATCCGCGGGTTCTTGGCCAGCCAGGTCTTGATGTTCGGGTGCTTGTGGGTGGCGTAGTTGTCGACGACGACGTGCAGCTTGCGCCGCGGGTAGGCCTTCGCGACCTGCTTGAGGAAGGCCAGGAACTCGGTGTTGGTGTGCCGGTGGAAGCACCGGTCGGTGACCTTGCCGGTCGCGACCTCCAGTGCCGCGAACAAGGTGGTGGTGCCGTGCCGGACGTAGTCGTGGGTGCGGGACTCGGGCAGCCCTGGTCGTAGCGGCAGGATCGGGGCGGTCCGGTCCAGCGCTTGGATCTGGGACTTCTCATCGACGCAGAGCACGATCGCCTTGGCCGGCGGGTTCAGATAGAGCCCGACGATGTCGCGGACCTTCGCCTCCAGCTCGGGGTCGGTGGAGAACTTGAACGTCCCGAACCGGTGCGGCTGGATCCCGAAGTGCTTCCAGACCCGCGCCACGGTCGCGTGCGAGACCGGCGTGCCGGCCTTGCGCAGCCGATCGGCGAGCAGCCGCGACGACCAGTGCGTGATCCCCACCTCGCTCGGCGGCTGCGTCAACGTGATGCTTAGGATCTCGTCCCGGACCGCCTGCGGGATCGTCGGTGGCGCACCACTTCGGGGAGCATCATCCAGACCAGACAGGCCCTGGTCGGCAAACCGGTTGCGCCACAACACCACGGTCGGTTCCGAACAGCCGACCAACCGCCCGATCTGTTTGCCCGGCAGGCCATCCGCGGCGAGCAGCACGATCCGGGCTCGCTCCACCGCGCGCGCCGGAGATCCCTTCGCCCGAACCTGCTGCTCCAGAACCAGCAGATCGCGATCCGACACCGACAGCACCCGCACGTGGTTCGCCATACGCCATGATCCCGCACTAACACTAAAGGGACTTCAGTGACACGCCACTAGTCCTCGACAAGGTCTCATAGCTGCTCTCGCAGAAGCGTCAGAGAGTCGAGCATCGCCGCCAAGACCCCCGGATGTGTGACCCTGCCAGCTGATCACCTCGCCGACCATGCGCAGCGGATGACGGGAGCGGTAGGACTGGGTGGGGTTGCCGGGGAACGTCGTTGGTGGTGACGTTCGGGTAGTCCTCGAAGGGACCTGAGGGCTCTACCACGTAGATGCGTCCTTGCTCGCGGCGTCCGGTCAGCACTGTCGCATGCTCCGCTCCCCAGACGGCTGTGCCCATGAGCGCCGACCGTCCGAGCAGAGCACGTGCTTGCCGGGGCCTACTCCGGGTCACCCAGCGTGGCCAGCAGGGCGGTCACCGCGGCCGTCAGCTCGGCCAGGTCCGGCCCGACGGTCTGCTCGACGATCGCGTGCGAGGTGTCGAAGTACCGGTGTGCCAGCTGGTCACGCATGGCCGCGACCTGCCGCCACGGGATGGTGGGCTGCTGGGCGAGCAGGTCGGTCGACACGTCCTTGACGGCCTCGCTGATCTCGATGAGGCGCGCCCTGACGGCGTCGTAGACGAGGCCGTCGGTGAGTGGGCCGCGCGCGAGGTGATCGCCGATCGCGGTGCTGGCCTCGAGGATGTCGAGCAGCCGGTCGCGGTCGCTGCGGCTCACAGCGGCACCAGGTCCCGCTCGATGGTGCGGCGGACCCGGGGCTTGACGCTGTCCTGTGGGACCACGTCGACCGGCACACGGAGCAGGTCCTCCAGCTCCTGGGTGAAGCGGCCGAGCGCGAGCAGCCCAGTGCCCTCGGGAACCCGTACGAGCAGGTCCAGGTCCGAGGCGTCGGTGTCCTCGCCACGAGCCACGCTTCCGAACACCTGCAGCTCGGTCATGCCGTGCCGAGCCGCGACCGCCAGAACGGCCGCTCGGCGGCGGCTGAGCCGACGGCCCACCGGCCCGGTCCTGAGGGGGACCCCACCGATGGGCCCCTGCCCCAGGTGCACCTCCAGGCTGACGCCGGTGGCCCCAACGAGGGCGGACAGGGTGGCGAGTGAAGGCTCGCGGCTGCCGTTCTCGTAGGCCGAGACGACGCTCTGGGTGATTCCCGCTCGAGCCGCCAGCTCGCGCTGGGTCAGTCCGGCACGCCGGCGGGCCTCGCGCAGCACCGCACCCGCGGTCACGTCCGACGCCCTCACCGAATCAGCATAGCGGATCGTCGATCACAGTCGTGGCCGGCCCTTGCCGAGGCGACTGCTGACCCTTGTCGGTGACGGCGACACGCTTGCCGGTCCGGCCGGCAAGGGCGCAGGTCAGCAACGTCGTGTCACAGGACCACCCGGAACCGCACTTACCAAGGGTGGAGGCACAGGGCGTGCCAGGACGAGGACGAGATGACACACAACGCGACGAGGACGCCGTCGTTCTTCGCGGCGGCGCCAGCGCAGCGGCTGCTGGCCCAAGCGGTGGCGGACTGCGACGGGAACCTGACCGAGGCGTCGATGGCGCTGCGGGTCGACCGGAGCACCCTGCACCGGGTGCTGAGCCGGCACAGGCTGCGCTCGGACGCCGCGGACCGCATAGCCGTGGTACTGGGCCGACACCCGAGCGAGCTGTGGCCGGAGTGGTTCGCCGACGAGCAGGTGACCAGATGACGGCGCCGGCGGCCGAGCGCGGCCCGGTGCTGACGGTGCAGGAGGCGGCGGCCTACCTGCGGATCAGCCGGGGGCTGGCGTTCGCGGCGGTGCGGGACGGGAGCCTGCCGAGTGTGCGGATCGGACGGCGGATTCTCATCCCCCGCCGGCAGCTCGAGGCGCTGCTCGACGGCACTGCCCTGGCCGAGCCGTAGTCCTCAGCGCGTAGGCCTCAGCGCACCACGCGGAGCCGGGGCGGCGCCGCCGGTGCGACATCCGGTGGACGCTGCGCCGCGGTGACCGCGGCGTCGAAGGTGGCACGCAGCCCCTCGAGGCGGCCAGGGACGAGGTGGCCGTAGAGGTCGACGGTGTGGGCGATCTGGCTGTGGCCGAGGACGAACTTCAGCTCGGCGAGCTCGGCGCCGGAGTGCGCGAGCAGCAGGCTGGCGGCGGTGTGGCGCAGGTCGTGGAAGGTCAGGTCCTCGCGGCCAGCGGCGGTCCGCGTTGGGCGCCAGGCGTCGCGGTAGAAGTTGCTCTTGCTCATCCAGGTGCCGACGGGGCTGGCGAAGACGGCCCCGCCCTCGGTCGGGCCGAGTGCGTCCAGGTGGTCCTGGAGCAGTGCGGCGAGGGCCTCGACGATGGGGACCTGCCGGATGCCGGCGCGGCTCTTGGGCTCCTCACGCTGCAGGCGTGGGGTGCGGGCGTTGACCTCGGTGAGGGTGGCGCGGACGTTGATGCGCCGGCCGGGCAGGTCGAGGTCCTCGACGGTCAGGGCGAGCAGCTCGCCCAGGCGCAGCCCGGTGAACAGGGCGGTCGCGATCGCGCACTGCCAGGCCGCCGGAGCGGCGTCGATCATCGCGAACGCCTCGGTCAGGGTGAGGACCGCCGGCTGGCGGGAGTAGCTGCGCGGCATCTTGACCCCGAGCAGCGGCAGCTCGCCGAGGTGCCCGTCGATCTGCGCGGCCTTCAGGCAACTGCGCAGGACGGCGATGTGCTGGCGGACGCTGCTGGCCGACAGCGGTCCGGCGTTCTGCTCGTGCACCCAGGCGCGGACCTGGTGCGGGTGGATCTTGGGCAGCGGGTAGCCGCCGAAGACCGGCATCAGCTCGCGGCGCAGGATGCCGCGGTAGCGCTCGCGGGTCTGCTCCTTCAGCGGCCAGGTCTCGATCCACGCGCTGGCGTAGGTGCCGAACGTCATCGTCGAGGCGGGCCGGTAGGTGCCGAGTGCGAGCTGGTCGTCGATGCGGCGCTTGAACGCCTCGGCCTGCTCGAGGGTGTCGCCGGCCTTGCGGGAGAACTGCCGTCCGGAGGCGTCGCGCCAGGTGTAGGTGAAGACCGAGCCGCGGCCGCGGATGCCGGGCGGCATCGCCCGCCGCGGGCTCATCGCGCACCTGCCGGGCTGGGGTCCATGACGCGCAGGATGACCACGGACTGTGGCAGGTTCCCCGGAGTGTCGCGCCGGAACGACCGAGGGATTACTGCGGTGACCAGCGGGTTCGCTGTCAAGTGTGAGCATTTTGTGAGCATGATCTTGGTCCGGGGGCCCGTGTCCCTCGGTCAGCCCGAGAAAGATGCCCTCTGACCTGGGCTTTTGCAGTGGGGCGGGTGGGGCTCGAACCCACGACCGAGGGATTATGAGTCCCCTGCTCTGACCGGCTGAGCTACCGCCCCCGCACCGCGGCGTCACGTCGCGTCGCCAGTCTGGCACGGCCCGAGTGAGGGGGCCGCCGCACGAAGGAGTGACGCGGCGGCGGTTTGTGCATAGGTTGTCCACGCTAGGCACCAGCCGTCTCGGCCACCACCGAGGTCAGGTCGGTGCCTAGTTGGACGCCGGTCGACCGCCCGGCGCCTACCCCCCGAGCCGCGCGACCAGCGCGAGAGGATCGGTCCATGCAGAGATCAGCAGTACTGAAGCGATGCGGAGTAGCCGTCGGGGTGAGCGCCCTGGCGATGACGGGGCTGGGGCTCGGGACGGCCAGCGCCTCGACCGCCACCACAACCGACGTGCGGGTGACGCCGGACACCGATTACGTGAAGGCGAACGGCCGCATGCCCAACGACGGAGACGCGATCAAGCTCTGCGGCACCGACCTGCGCCAGCAGAACGAGCCCTCCACCGCAGTGAACCCCAACGACACCCGCACCATCGTGGGCGGCTCCAACGAGTACTGCACGATCCCCGGTGCCGGCGGCACCTGGGCCGGCTTCTACCGCTCAACCGACAGCGGAAAGAGCTTCACCGGCTCCCTGCTCCCCGGCTACCCCACGGACGACTCCCCCGAAGGCAAGGCCAGCCCGCTGCAGCAGCGCGGCATCGGCAACGCCGGCGACCCCGTCCAGGCCTGGGACAACAACGGCCGCCTGTTCTACATGGGCAACGCCTTCAACCGCTTGGCCCCGCAGAACGGCTCCGTCTGGGTCGCGACCTACGACGCCAACGCAACGAACTACGTGCGCACGGTCATCGTCGGGCGCGGGACACCTGCGCCCCAGGGCAAGTTCAACGACAAGACGGCCATCGAGGTCGACCGCGGCAAGAGCACCCATGCCGGCAACGTCTACGCCGCCTGGAGCGTCTTCCAGGGCAGCGGCAACAACGAGATCGTCTTCGCCCGCTCCACCGACCACGGCAAGACCTTCTCCCACCCGACCAAGCTGTCGGAGGGCGTCAAGGACAACCAGTTCGCCGACATCGCGGTGACCTCCAACGGCACGGTGTACATCGCCTGGCGGCAGTTCGCCAGCAAGCGCGGCCAGCAGCGCGACGCTGTGGTCTACGCCAAGTCGACCAACGGCGGCGCCAGCTTCACCAAGCCCGCAGTGGCCAAGTACTTCGAGGCGTACGACGCCGCCGACACGGCCGGTGCCCCCGCCGCCGCCGCGGCTGCGCACACTAAGGCCTACCGCAACGCCGACGGCCCTGAGGCCGAGGCGGGCGACGCGTCGGTCGGCGACTCCCGCGACTGCGGCTCCGGGCCCTTCGCCTGCAAGAGCGGCTTCGTGTTCTTCCGGCACGCCAGCCAGCCCCGCATCACCGCGGACCCCAAGGCTAAGGACCAGAACGTCTACCTGGTGTACGACGCGACGATCCCCGGCACCGAGCAGGCGTCCCAGACCACCTACAACACCGCGGACCCGGTCGGCTCGACCCTGCGCGTGGGGCAGGGCGGGCTGTTCTTCTCCAAGCTGACCGGGGGGACCTCCACCTGGTCGCCGTCCAAGTTGCTCGACGGCCGCGGCACAGCGGGCCGGAGGGGCCACCAGTTCTTCGGTGACATCAACGCCGACGGAGGCGTGCTGCACGCGGTGTGGCATGACAGCCGCAAGGACCCGGCGTACAGCGTCCAGTACCCGCCCGGCGACAACGGCGCGGTCCGCGACGCGGGCCGCTTCGCTACGGCGACGGCTGGCCTGGACACCTACGCCGCGTCCTCCCGTGACAGCGGCACCTCGTGGGCCGAGACGCGGCTCAGCGGCGCCTCGCAGAAGCCCAACTACGAGATGTTCGGCGACCGGCAGGTGCCGTTCCACGGCGACTACAACTACGTGTCGTCCGTGGGCGGGTTCGCCTACAACGTCTGGACCGACACCCGCGAGGTGAGGCCCGGCGACGACCCGCGCTTTGTCGGCGGGGAGAGCTTCGACGTCTTCCAGTGCCGCGCCAAGAGCTCCTCGGGGACATACGGCAAGGACAAATGCCCCAGCGCGGGTGGTCTGGACCAGGACATCTTCGGGGCAGCCAGCACCGGCTGACCCGTCAGCAGCAACGACAGGGCGTCGTCCTCACCCGAGGGCGGCGCCCTGCCGCTGTGCCCGACCGGACGCTGCCGACCTCAGCCGCGCGGCGCCACCGGCGTACGCTCCGGGTCCTCGAGCGCCGGCCGCTGGCCCGGGATGTCGACGCCGGTGACCCCGCCCGACTTCTTGATGACGTGGAAGCCGCGCTCGGGCTTGACCATCGCGTAGAACACCCCGAGCGACTCCAGCGCCCCGAACACCGGCAGCAGCACGACCTGTGCGACGTACAGCAGCGCCCGCACCGGTGCGGAGGGCTTCAGCTCCGTCGGCATGGAGCGCAGCGAGAGCCACAGACCGGTGACGTACGACGAGACGTACCAGGCGAAGACGAACCCGCCGAGCACGCTGGGCACCACCGGTGTGACCAGGCCGGTGAACAGGTTGACGAGGGTGTAGATGCCGCCGAGCGCCGAGACGACCCAGGTGATGAGGAACATGGCCAGGGCGGCGCGGGCGATCAGGGGCGCCGGTGAGTAGAGGACGACCTTCCACAGGCCGGAGTACCAGCGGCGGCGCTGCTTGGCGAAGTCCTTCCAGTGCTCAGGCGACTGTTCGACGAGATGGCCGTCCACCCAGCGGAACTCACGGCCGAAGAAGGCCTGCGCGAACGCCCACCAGGCGTCCTCGGTGATCGACCCCTCCGGCCCGACGTCGAAGCTCACGGTGCGCTCGATGTCGGCCCGCACCAGGATGAACGAGCCGTGCATGCCGCAGAACAGCGCGCCGAGCCGGAACTGCGTGCGGAACCTGGTGGCGTCGTCGCCGGTACGCAGCGAGTCGGCGAGGGTAAGCAGCGGGTGCTTGCGCAGGCTGCGCCAGTAGACGATCGTGCCCTGTCCGATACGCGGGGTCTTGCCCACTGCGGCCCGCAGCTCCTCCTCCACCACCGCGTCGCGGATGCCGCCGACCAGCCCGATGGTCACCTGCGACTCCTCGTCGCAGTGGAAGACCCACGCGGCGTCGGGCAGCGGCGAGTTCTCCGAGAGGTAGTGCAGCGCCCGGGCCTTGTAGAGCGAGTGCTTCGGCGTCGTGTAGTCCAGCGGTACGACGAAGGCACGCAGGTCCGGGCCGGCCGGCAGGGCGACCTGCTCGTCCGTGACGACCTCGATGCAGTACGGGAACATCGGCCGGGCCGCCATCGCCCGGCGCACGGCCGAGACGGTGTCGGCGAGGGCGTCGGCGTTGCGGCCGCGCGACACCACCCGGAAGCAGACCAGCTGCGGGATCGGCGAACCGGCGTCGGCCGGACGGGGCGCGCTGGGCAGCGCCAGCGACAGCAGCGCGACGGCGGCTGCGGGCAGCGCGCCGAGCCAGAACCACGACATCAGCTGGAGCGCGTGCTCCCACCACAGGACCGGCTCGCGGCCGCTGGGGAACAGCCACGCCCGCAGTGCCATGACCGCGAAGAAGGCCGCGGCGAACTGGACCAGCCGCCCGGCCCGCAGCGCTCCGGCATCCCAGCGCTTACGGTGCCGGCCACCGCCCAGAGCCAGCCGCTCACCCAGCCGCTGGCCGAGCCGATGCGTCACCCCCGTCACGGGGAGTCCACCTGCGCCAGCAGGCGGCTCGCGACCGCCCGCACGGCCAGCACGTCGCCCGGTGCGTCCCGGTCTGCCCGGCGCTGGACCACCACCCGCTCGAATCCGCCGCCGGCGAGCGACTGGCGCCAGGCCAGCACGGTGACACGTGCGCCGGACTCCCGGTCGCGGTAGACGATGCTCTCACCGACCCGGCCGCCCGGGAGCGGGACGGTGCCCTGCTGCATGAGCCGGTAGCCGTGGAAGCCATAGCAGGCCGCCAGACCGTAGGTGTCGAAGCGGCCGGCGTCGTTGCTGTGCACGATGTCCACCGCGGTGGGCAGCGACCCCGGCGTCCCGGGCGTCCCCGCCGGCACCGTCCCGCCTGTGAAGACCAGCCACCGGCTCCACCGCGCCTGCACTCCGAAGAAGGCCGGTGCCCAGGAGATCGGTGCCAGCTCGCTCACCCCGGGCAGGTTGCCGACAGCCGCCTGGGCGGACGCCTCGGCGGTCCGCGAGCTGCCGGCGAAGAAGTCGAAGCGGCTGGTGGCCGCGGCGCTGGGGACGGCAACCGCGACCACCGCGACCAGGGAGACCAGGGCGGACCGGAGGCCGAACCCCGTCAGGCAGTGCGCCGGCTCCGGGTGCGGCGCGCGGACCAGGAAGGCCAGGCCCATGACCCGCACGAGCAGCAGCGCGACCGACAGCGACAGTGCCAGCATCAGCGCACCCAGCCAGTCGTGCAGCGGGCCCATCATCGTGGCCAGGTCGGTGCGGTAGCCGACGGCGAACAGCACCAGCAGCCGGACCAGGTTGCCGGCCCAGCACAGCGTCACGGTGACGGTGGCCCAGGCCAGCTTGCGGCGAGCGGCCCCGGTGGTGAGCAGGCACACCGTCCCGGCGAGCAGCAGTCCGGCGAGCACCGCACCGCCGCCCCCGCAGGCCTGGGTGACCGACACGGTGAAGGTCTGCCGGCCGTGCAGCGTGACGTACTGGCCCTGGGCGGTGGCGGCGGCGTCGTACCAGCCCAGGAGGTGCTGCAGCGCACCGAGCAGCGCGAAGGTGGCGGCGTCCAGCCCGCTGCGCAGGGGCGCGAGCAGTGGGCGGTAGAGCCCCGGCGCCATCGCGGTGAGCAGCAGCACGGCCGCCCGCAGGCGGAACAGCATCCGGCCGCCGAACAGCAGGGCGATCATTCCTGCGGTGAACGGGGCCAGCGAGAGCAGGTCGGCCCGCCAGGCGAGCGTCTCGGTGCTGAAGACGCGGGGCGCCTCGAAGGCGGTCAGCCAGGCGGTCAGCAGGAAGCAGATGCCGATGAGGACGTCGGCTCCACGCTGCGGCAGCGCGGAGGGCTCGTCCGTTGCGCCCCGCCAGCGGGTCGAACCGACCGCGACGGCCGCGAAGGGCACGAACGGCACGAATACCAGTGGGCTGCTGGGGTCGAAGGACTGGAGACTCACGTAGGTGTAGCGCAGCGCCGCCCAGTAGACGACAGCGAGCGAGGCGAGCAGCAGTGCCGCCCGGCCGTAGGGCAGGGCGGCGGTCCGCGGCAGCGGAGCGGCGACGGCCACGCTGCCGGCGGCCGCGATGCTCACGTCAGGCGAACGTGCGCCGGGAGCGCCGCCGCATCGCAGCGAACCAGACCAGGAACGGTGCAGCGGCGGCCAGCGGCATGACCAGCGCGGCCGGTGCCTCGGCGACGACGGCGACGTTGGTGCAGAGCGTTGCCGAGTCGGCCTTGAGGTTGGTGCTGCCCAGGTGCCAGATCAGCTTGGACTCGGTCGTCGTCGTCGAGAACGCCTGCGGGTGCTCGCCGGGCGAGAACACGGTCGGCTGCCCGACGTCCTTGCCGCCGGGGGTCACCTGGTTGTCGGCACCCAGCGGCACCGTGACCGGCGTGGTCCCTTCGAGGCTGTAGCCGAAGAAGTAGGTGAAGGTGCCGTCACCGTTGGCGGCCGCGCAGGTGAACGACGGCACGGGGCCGGCGGGTGCTGCGGAGGCGGGAACGGCCAGCAGCAGGAGTCCGGCAGCGGTCGCCAGCAGGCTGAGGAAGAGGCGCCGCGACACGCTCAGGACGCGCGCGGGGAGACCGGACATGTCTCAGGTCTTCGACCGCCGCGCTGTGCGCTTGAGGGACCGGACGGAGCAACCCGACGCGTCCTGCGGCTGACCCCTCCGGCCGAGCCGGTCAGCCGGTGACCGGATCAGCCGGTCAGCGCTTGGGGCCGGTCGGCAGCTTGCCGACCACGGTTGCAAGGATGAGGTAGACGACGGCCGCCAGCGCGTAGTTGATGACGAGCGCCTTCTCCTTGTCCTTGGAGGTGAAGACGTCCCTGAGCGGGCCGGCGGCGGACTTGGCGATGCTCAGCACGTGGGACACCACCGTGTTCTTGGAGTTGACCGGCACCTTGGTGAACACGATGCCGAGCACCACGATCAGCGCCAGAGCTAGCAACACCAGCCGCGCCACGCGGTAGACGACGCTGAGCACGTCACCCACCACGGCCAGCGCACTGCGTCGCGGCTTGCGCTCCTGGGTCTTGGTGTCGCCGTCGCGCGCGTCGTCCCTGCTCACGTGTCTCCCGCCCCGAAACCTGTCGCCCAGCACCTGGTCGTCGAGCCGGCGCAGCGCCGTCCGAACCGTCATGAACGTGACCTTCCCACAGCAGCGGGCCGTACGGCGCCCGTGCTGTTAGGACCGCTGCGTGAGCACGCGCAGCGCGAGCGGGTCTTCGCTGCCGAGGAGCGGGAGGCCGGCAGCGGTCAGGCGTAGCGGGCCGGCCTGGCGGCGAGCGAACCGTTGCCAAGCCGTTGCGATCAGGTGGGGCTCTTCGACACCGCAATGGGTAGCGAGTCGCGTGTGCGGTTCCCCCACGACCCCGACCTGGTCGCCGCCGTCGAGCAGGCCCTCATCGCCCTGCCCGCCCAGCAGCGCGAGGTGCTGCTCCTGGCCAGGGCGGGCTCCAGCTTCACCGAGGTGGCCCGGGAGCTGGGCATTGCCCCGGAGTCGGTCCGCTCCTCGTGCCTGTCGGCCATGACGAGCATCCAGGGCGCCCTGGCGCTGCGCCGCCGCGAGCGGGCGGGCGGCAGCTGAGGTCCGCACGGCCCTGTGACCGTCAGGTACCGAAGGGATCTGTCCAGGAGCTCCCGCGCCTGGACTTGAACCAGGAACCCTGCGATTAACAGTCGCATGCTCTGCCAATTGAGCTACGCGGGATCACGCCGGTCTCCCGGCAGCGGACGCCAAGACTAGCCCAACCGCCGGCACCAGCCACCCGCAGCGAGCGACGGCACGCAGACAAGCGCGGGGCTGCCCGTGGTGAGGGCCCAGAAGTGGGTAGGGACGGCGTACACCCGACCCCCGGAGGCACATCGTGATCCGCAAGCTCACCCTCGTCGCCGGCTTCGGCGCCGGCTACGTCCTCGGCGCCAAGGCCGGCACAGCGCGCTACGAGCAGATCATGGCGAAGGGCCGCGAGCTCGCCGGCATGCCTGCTGTGCAGGAGGCCACCACCGGCATCCAGCAGACCGCGAGCACGCTCGCCGACCGCGCCCGCGACACCGTCAACGACAAGGTGGGCGCGGTCAACGACAAGGTCTCCGGCTCCAGCAGCTCGACCAGCTCTGGCGGCGGCCTCGGGACCGCGACGGCACCCACCACGTCCGGCGCACCGGTCGTGGGCACGACGGCCACGACCGCCCGCTCCACGACCGCGCTCGACGACGGCCCCGGCGCGGCGCCCGGCGCTCCGATGCCGGGCGCAGGCCCGAGCGTCACCGCTCCGGACGTGAAGCCCGCACCGAAGCGTCCCTGACCCGAGCGGTTGTCGGCACGCTGCTGCCGGGTGAGCGCCCGGCGGCAGCGTGCCGTCCGCAGGTCCAGGCGTACGTCGAGAAGGAGCAGTCATGACCTCGCGCATCCCAGAGCCGCCGTCTGACGCGGAGGCCGAAGGCATCCCGGTGCTCGGCGACAACGAGCCCGAGCAGGAGGTCACCGGCGACCCGGGCGAGGGCATGGAGCCCCCCCACGACACCGCGATGGCGGTCGACGACTTCGGCACCACCGAAGGGGAGATGGCGCAGGGCGAGCCGCTTGACGAGCGGCTCGACCGCGAGCAGCCGGACGTGCTCGCACAGGTCGACCGGCCGGCCGACGAGTCCGAAGGAGCCGACACGCCGTTCGACGAGCGGGCGGGGCAAGGCGTGGGGCGTCTGGTCGAGCCGGACGAGGGCGCCCGCACCGACACCGAGAGCGACCTCGTCGCCGAGGACGCCGGCACCGACCTGGGGGGCTACAGCGCCGAGGAGTCGGCGATGCACGTCGAGCCCGAGGTCTAGCGAGCCCCCATGCCCCCGCGCCTGCGTCGCGTCTCCTGCTCCGCACCGGGCCTGGGCCGGGTGCGCCGGGGCAAGGGGTTCTCCTACGTCGACCTCGGCGGCCGGCCGGTCAAGGACGAGGCGACGCTGGCCCGGATCGCGGCGCTCGTCATCCCCCCGGCGTGGAACGACGTGTGGATCTGTCCCGTCGCCAGCGGCCACCTGCAGGCCACCGGAGTCGACGTCAAGGGCCGGCGCCAGTACCGCTACCACGACCAGTGGCGCGTGCAGCAGGACCTGGCCAAGCACGAGCGCATCCTGGACTTCGCGGCCCGTCTGCCGGCCGCCCGTGAGCGGATGCGCGAGGACCTGCGCAGCGAAGGACTGACCCGTCGCCGTGTGCTGGCCTGCGCCGTACGCCTGATCGACCTGGCTTTCTTCCGGATCGGCGGGGAGCAGTACGCCGAGGAGAACGAGTCCTACGGCCTGGCCACCATCCGCAAGGAGCACGTCCGGGTGCGCGCCGGCCAGCTGGACTTCGACTTCTCCGGCAAGAGCGGCAAGGACTGGCAACGCACCCTGGCCGAGCCGGAGGTGCTGGCGGTCGTCCAGGCCCTCAAGCGACGCCGGGACGGCGGCCAGGAGCTGCTCGCCTACCGCGGGGACAAGGGCCGGTGGGTCGACGTGAGGAGCGCGGACATCAACGCCTACCTGCGCGAGGTGACCGGCGGGGAGGACACGGCCAAGGACTTCCGCACCTGGTCGGCGACGGTGCTCGCCGCCGTGGGTCTGGCCGTGTCCGTCGAGGTGGCGCAGAGCCCGACAGCACGCAAGCGGGCGGTCAGCCGGGTCGTCCGCGAGGTGGCCGACTACCTCGGCAACACCCCGGCGGTGTGCCGGGCGTCCTACATCGACCCGCGCCTGTTCGACCTGTTCGAGGCCGGTACGACGATCGCCGCCGACATCGACCGGCTCGGCGTCGACGCGGTCTACGGCGAGCCGGCCGTGCAGGGCGAGTTCGAGGCGGCCGTGCTCGGACTGCTCCGCGACGCGCCGGAGCCGGCGCTGCGGAGCACGGGCTGAGCATGCGGTCGCCCGCCGACGCCTCCGTCCCGGCCGGCTGGCGGCAGCGCCACACCTGCCCAGGTAAGGGTGGACTTCCGGAAGGTTCCTGTTTCGCCGAGGAGAGGCCGGGCAGCGCACGCACCGTGTCCACGCTGCCCTCCTGCCCGGAACCGGCCGAGCCTGTGACGCGCGCGCGGCCGGCCGCGGTGCTGCTCGACCGCGACGGCACGCTGGTGGTGGACGTGCCCTACAACGGCGATCCCGACGAGGTGCTGCCGCTGCCCGGCGTGGCCGACGCGCTGGCCCGGCTGCGCAGGGCGGGTGTGCAGACAGCGCTGGTCTCCAACCAGAGCGGGGTCGCACGGGGCCTGCTGTCCCGTGCTCAGGTCGACGCCGTCAACGCGCGCCTCGCCGAGCTCGTCGGCCCACTCGGCCCCGTCTTCGTCTGCGAGCACGGTCCCTCAGACGGCTGCGACTGCCGCAAGCCCCGACCGGGACTGGTGCGACGCGCCGCGGCCGCCCTGGGCGTGCTTCCCACCGCCTGCGCCCTGGTCGGCGACATCGGGGCGGACGTCGACGCGGCACTGGCCGCCGGTGCCCGGCCGGTCCTGGTGCCCACCGCGGCAACCCGGCCCGAGGAGGTCGCCGCCGCTCCCGAGGTGGCTGCCGACCTGGGCGCCGCCGTGGACCTGCTGCTCGGGGTCACCCGAGCTCCCGGGTCGCCGGCTGGGGCGGTGCCGGCGGGGGCGGCTTCGTGAGCGCGGTGCTGGTCGCCCGGCTGGACAGCGACGGCGACGTGCTGCTTTCCGGCCCGGCCCTGCGGGCCGTCGCGGCCGGCGCCGACCGGGTGGTGCTGCTCGCGGGACCGCGCGGAGCTGCCGCCGCCCGCCTGCTTCCCGGGGTCGACGAGGTCCTGGTGTGGCACTGCCCGTGGATAGACGCCGAACCGCAGCCGGTCGACAGGCGTGCCGTCGAGCGCCTGGTCGCCGACGTGCGCGCCCTGGGCGTGGACCGCGCGCTGGTCCTGACCTCGTTCCACCAGAGCGCGCTGCCGCTCGCCCTGCTGCTGCGTCTGGCCGGCGTGCCGTGGGTCGGGGCGACCAGCACGGACTACCCCGGCTCCCTGCTCGACCTGCGCCACCAGCTGCCCGAGCAGGGCCTGCACGAGGTGGAACGGGCCCTGTCCCTGGCCACCGCCGCCGGCTACCGGCTGCCGGCCGGTGACGACGGCGCCCTGGCGGTGCGTCGCCCGCTGCCGGATCCGCCCGCATCGGTCGGCGACATGCCGTACGTCGTGGTGCACCCGGGCGCGTCGGTCCCGTCCCGGGCGCCGGCGCCGGACTGGTGCGCGGAGCTGGTGCGCGCCCTGAACGCACGCGGGCACCGCGTCGTGGTGACGGGTGGCCCCTCCGAGCGCGCTCTCACGGCCACCGTCGCCGGTGCGGCCGGCACCGACCTCGGCGGTGCCACCGACCTGGCCGGGCTCGCGGCGGTGCTCGCCGGCGCGCGGGCGGTGGTCGTCGGCAACACGGGGCCGGCGCACGCCGCGGCCGCGGTCGGCACGCCCGTCGTGTCGCTGTTCGCACCGGTCGTGCCGGCCGAGCGGTGGCGGCCCTGGCAGGTGCCGCACCGGCTGCTGGGCGACCAGTCCGCCGCCTGCGCGGGCACCCGGGCCCGCACCTGCCCGGTCGCCGGGCACCCCTGCCTGGGCAGCATCACTGTCGAGCAGGCCGTCGACGCCGTCGAGCAGCTCGCCCCCCACCTGCCCGCCCCCCAGTTGGAGGTCTCCCGGTGAGAGTCGCGATGGTCTCCGAGCACGCCAGCCCGCTCGCCGTCCTCGGCGGTGTGGACGCCGGTGGGCAGAACGTGCACGTCGCCGCGCTGGCCGAAGGCATGGCGCGGCAGGGCGTGCAGGTGACCGTGCACACCCGCCGGGACAGCCCGGCGCTGCCCCGACGGGTGCGCCTGGCGGCGGGGGTGACCGTCGACCACGTGCCGGCCGGTCCCCCGTGCGGGCTCTCCAAGGACGAGCTGCTGCCCTACATGGACGGCTTCGCGGCCGACCTGCGCCGGCAGTGGCTGGTCCGTCGCCCGGACGTCGTGCATGCGCACTTCTGGATGAGCGGGTACGCCGCCCTCGCGGCCGCCCGACCGCTCGGCATCCCGGTGGCGCTCACCTTCCACGCCCTCGGCATCGTCAAGCGGCGCCATCAGGGCAGCAAGGACACCAGCCCACCCGGGCGGCTCGCGCTGGAGCAGCGGCTGGTCGCCGAGGTCGACCGGGTGGTCGCCACCTGCTCGGACGAGGTGTTCGAGCTGCTGCGCCTGGGGGGCGACCGGCGGCGGATCTCGGTGGTGCCGTGCGGTGTGGACGTGCAGCTGTTCAACCCCGAGGCGCTCGCCGAGCCCCGGTCGGCGGGCCGCTACCGGCTCGTCTGCGTCGGGCGTCTGGTCGAGCGCAAGGGCGTCGGCAACGTCATCACCGCCCTCGGCCGGCTGGCGGCGAGCGGCGGCCCGGACACCGAGCTGGTCATCGCCGGCGGCCCGGACGCCGCCGACCTGGGCACCGACCCGGCGGTCGGCCGGCTGCGCCGGCTGGCCGAGGTGGCCGGCGTCGGCGACCGGGTGGAGTTCCGTGGCCGGGTCGGACGGGCCGCGCTGCCCGCGCTGTACCGGTCGGCGGACCTCGCCGTCTGCGTCCCGTGGTACGAGCCGTTCGGCATCGTGCCGCTGGAGGCGATGGCCTGCGGCATCCCCGTGGTCGCCAGCGCCGTCGGCGGCCTCGTGGACACGGTGGTCGACGGCCAGACCGGTGTGCACGTCCCGGCCCGCCGGCCAGACCTGCTCGCCGAGACCCTCGCCGCCCTGCTGCCCGACAAGGGCCGGCGGCAGTCGCTCGCCGCCCGAGCCGCCCGGCGGGCCCGCGCCCGCTACTCCTGGGACCGGATCGCCGGTTCCACCCTCCAGGCGTACGACGACCTGCTGCCGCTGCCGGCTGCCCAGCTGATCGACTCGGAGGTCAACTCGTGAACCCGCCCCTGCTGTCCGGCCGCGACCACCTGCAGGCGCTGCTGGCCGCGCTGCCGCTGCTCGACACCGACCGGCTGGACGACTGGGGCAGGCGGCTGGCCGGCGTCCTCGTGGGTGGCGGCCGGCTGCTCGTCGCGGGCAACGGCGGCAGCGCCGCGCAGGCCCAGCACCTCACCGCCGAGCTGGTCGGCCGCTACCGCGACGACCGTCCGGCGCTGTCGGCGCTGTGCCTGTCGGCCGAGACCTCCTCGCTGACCGCGATCGCCAACGACTACGGCTGGGACCAGGGCTTCGCCCGGCAGGTGCAGGCGCACGGCCGGCCGGGTGACGTGCTGCTGGCGCTGTCGACGAGCGGACGCAGCGCCAACATCCTCGCCGCCGAGGAGGCAGCCGAGCGCGGCGGGCTGCAGGTCTGGGCGCTCACGGGGCCGGGGCCCAACCCGGTGAGCGAGTGCGCCGCAGAGCGGCTGTGCGTGCAGGCGCCGGCGACAGCCACCGTGCAGGAGGTGCACCAGGTCGCCCTACACCTGCTGTGCGCCGCGGTCGACCTGCAGGTCGGGGCCGACACCCCGAGCTCGATGGCCTATGCACCGGTGGCACCGTGACGCTCGTCGTCGTCGGAGACACGCTGCTCGACCGCGACCTCGTCGGCAGCGTGGACCGGCTCTGCCCGGACGCCCCGGTCCCGGTCGTCGACGAGCCGACGCAGATCTCCCGTCCCGGCGGCGCCGGCCTGGCCGCCCTGCTCGCCGCTGCGGACGGACGTGACGTCGTCCTGGTCACCGCACTCGCCCGCGACGCCGGCGGCGAGGAGCTGCGCAGCCTGCTCACGGCCGCGGGGGTGCGGGTGATGGACCTCGGTCTGGACGGGCCGACCCCGGAGAAGGTGCGGGTGCGCAGCGAGGGCCGCTCGCTGCTCCGGATCGACCGGGGCGGAGGCGGCAGCGTCGGCGACCTCGGCGACCTCGGCGACCTCGGCGACCCCGACGACCTCGGCGTCCGTGACGTCCTGGCCGCCGCGGACGCCGTGCTGGTGTCCGACTACGGGCGCGGGGTGACCGCGGCGCCGCGGCTGCGGGCCGCGGTAGCCGGGCTCCCCCCGCGGGTGCCGGTCGTCTGGGACCCGCACCCCCGGGGCGCTGACCCGGTCGCTGGCGTCACCCTCGCCACCCCCAACGCCGCCGAGGCGGCCCGCTTCGCCCCGGGCCACGACGGCGCCGCACTGACCGCCACGACCGCCCGGGCCCGCGAGCTGCTGGCCCGCTGGGAGGCCCTGGCCGTGAGCGTCACCCTGTCCAGCCGCGGTGCGCTGCTCGTGGCCGGCGCGGCCCCACCCTCGGTCGTGCCGGCACCGACCGTGCCCTGCGCCGACCCGTGCGGGGCCGGCGACCGGTTTGCCTCGGCCGCGGCCGGGCTGCTCGCCGACGGCGCGCTGCCCTCCGAGGCGGTCACCGGCGCCGTACTCGCCGCCAGCGCCTTCGTCGCCGCAGGCGGGGCTGCCTCGGTGCGGGTCAACGGCGGCATGGGACGGCAGCCCGCCGGCCCGGACGACCGCCGCCTCTCGGCCGTCGACGTCGTGGCCCGTGTGCGGGCCGCCGGCGGGACCGTGGTGGCGACCGGAGGCTGCTTCGACCTGCTGCACGCCGGTCACGTCGCCGTGCTCCAGCAGGCCCGCGCCCTCGGCGACTGCCTCGTGGTCTGCCTCAACTCCGACAGCTCGGTGCACCGGCTCAAGGGCCCGTCCCGGCCCCTGCAGCCGCAGGACGACCGCGCCGCGGTGCTGCTCGCCCTCGGCTGCGTCGACGCCGTGGCCGTCTTCGACGAGGACACCCCGGCGCAGCTGCTCGACCGGCTGCGCCCGGACGTGTTCGCCAAGGGCGGCGACTACGCGCTGACCTCCATCCCGGAGGCCGACGTCGTGGCGGGATGGGGCGGCCAGGCGGTCGTCCTGCCCTACCTGCACGGCCGGTCCACCTCCTCCCTCATCCAGGAGGCGGTCCTTCGTGCCTGAGCTCGGCTCCGTCCTCGTCACCGGTGCGGCCAGCGGCCTGGGCGCCGCGGTCGCCGCCGCCGTCCACGACGCCGGCGGGCGGCCGCTCGCGCTGGACCGGGTGCCCGTCGCCGGCGTACCGCACGAGGTCGTCGACCTGTCCGACACCCGGGCGGCTGAGGACGCCGTACGCCGGCTCGTCGACGGGGCGGGCGGCACGCTCGACGCCGTCGTCACCGCCGCCGGCACCGACCGGTGCGGAGCGCTGGGCGACGTCGACGGCGCCGACTGGGACCGCGTCGTGCTGGTCAACCTGCTCGGGACCGTGGCTGTCGTGCGGGCCGCGCTGCCCTACCTGAAGGCCAGCGGCGGCAAGGTGGTGACCGTCGCCAGCACCCTCGGGCACCGGGTCTTCCCGGACGCAACCGCCTACTGCGCCAGCAAGTTCGGCGTCGTCGGTTTCACCAGGGCACTGCAGTCCGAGCTCAAGGGCGAGGTCGGCGTCACGCTGCTCACACCCGGCGGCATGCAGACGGCGTTCTTCGACGACCGCGACGAGCAGTACAAGCCCGGCCCGGACGCCAAGCTCAACCGGCCGGAGGACGTCGCCGCCAGCGTGCTGCACGTGCTCACCCAGCCACCCGGGTGCGAGGTCAAGGAGCTCGTCATCGCGAGCGCCTGGGAAGGCAGCTGGCCGTGACGGCCGTCCTCGGTGTCAACGCGGTCTTCCACGACCCCGCGGCGGCGCTCGTCGTGGACGGGGAGGTGGTGGCGGCCGCCGAGGAGGAGCGGTTCAGCCGGCGCAAGCACGGCCACGACAACGTCCCGTTCGCCGCCTGGGAGCTGCCGGAGCAGGCCGCCGCCTGGTGCCTCCGCCGGGCCGGGCTCCGCCCCGAGGACCTCGACGCCGTCGCCTACTCCTACGACCCGGCGTTGTGCCCACCGGTCGGTCCCGACCTGACCGCCGACGGCTGGGAGGGCCTGCGGACGCTGTACGCCGCGCGCGCACCGCTGTTCCTGCGCACCGCCCTTCCCGGCCTGGACCCGGCCGTCGTCCGCTACGTCCCGCACCACGTGGCGCACGCGGCCTCCGCTGCCCTGGCGGCGCCGTACCCGACCTCGTCGGTGCTGGTGCTGGACGGCCGCGGCGAGACCGCCTCCCACCTGGCCGGGCGAAGCGTGGACGGCGAGCTCACCGTCTTGGCCTCCCAGCAGCTGCCGCACTCGCTCGGCCTGCTCTACGAGGAGGTCACCGAGCACCTGGGCTTCCGGCGCAGCAGCGACGAGTACAAGGTGATGGCGCTCGCGTCGTACGGCACCCCTCGGTGGCTGCCGGAGCTGACCGAGCTGGTCCGCGCGACAGGCGACGGCGGGTTCGTCGTCGAGCCGGTGGAGTGGGGCAGCTTTGTCAAGCGGGTCGACGGAGCCGCCCTGGGCGGCGACACGCTCGGGCCGGACCACGCCGACCTGGCCGCCAGCGTCCAGACCCGGCTCGAGCAGGTGCTGCTCGAGCTGGCGACGTGGCTGCACGCGCAGACCGGCGACAGCGCGCTGACCATGGCGGGCGGAGTGGCGCTCAACTGCGTCGCCAACAGCCGGCTCGCCGCGCAGGGCCCGTTCGAGCGGGTCTGGGTGCAGCCCGCCGCCGGCGACAGCGGCACGGCGCTGGGCGCCGCCATGCACGTCGCGCACGCCCTCGGCGACGCGGTCACCCCGATGGGCACGGCGGCGCTCGGGCGCGAGTGGGACGACGCGGCGCTCGAGGCCTGGCTCACCACCGCGCAGGTGCCCTTCGACCGGCCGCGGGACATCGCCGAGACCGTCGCGGAGACGCTGGCGGCGGACGGGATCGTGGCGTGGTTCCAGGGGCGGGCGGAGTACGGCCCGCGGGCACTGGGGCACCGCTCGCTGCTCGCCCACCCCGGCAACGCGCGCAACCTGGAGCGGATGAACGACGTGAAGGGCCGTGAGCAGTTCCGGCCCGTCGCGCCGATGGTGGTGCTCGAGCGCGCGGCCGAGGTCTTCGACGGCCCGCTGCCCTCGCCGTACATGCTCTTCACGCATGCCGTGCGGCCGGAGTGGCGCAGCCGGATTCCGGTGGTGACGCACGTGGACGGCAGCGCCCGGGTGCAGACCGTCGACCCGGCCGACGAGCCGCTCGTCGCCCGCATGCTGGCGGCGTTCGAGCGGCGGACCGGGCTGCCGGTCGTCGTCAACACCTCGCTGAACACCGCGGGCCGGCCGATCGTGGACGACCCGCGCGACGCGCTGGAGTGCTTCGGCTCCGGGCCCGTCGACCTGCTCGCCATAGGACCTTTCGCGGTACGACGACGGTGACCGTCACCGTCGTCATCCCGACGGTCGGGCGACGGTCGCTGCACCGGACCCTCGCGCCACTGGCCGGGCGGCTGCCCGTGCTCGTGGTCGACGACCGGGTCGAGCCCTCGACGCTGGAGCTGCCGCCCGGGGTCCGGGTGCTGGCGTCCGGTGGCCGCGGTCCCGCGGCGGCGCGCAACGTGGGCTGGCGGGCGGCCAGCACCGGCTGGGTGGCCTTCCTCGACGACGACGTCGCCCCGCCGGCCCGGTGGGTGCGCGACCTGATGCGCGACCTTGACGGCTGTGCCGCCGACGTGGGTGGCAGCCAGGGGCGCCTGCGGGTGCCGCTGCCGGTCGGGCGCCGACCCACCGACTGGGAGCGCGGCACCGCGGGGCTCGAGCGGGCGGTGTGGGCGACGGCCGACATGGCCTACCGCAGGGAGGCGCTCGCGGCGGTGGGCGGCTTCGACGAGCGCTTCCCGCGGGCCTACCGGGAGGACGCCGACCTCGGCCTGCGGGTGCTGGGTGCCGGCTGGCGGATCGGGACCGGCCGGCGGACCGTCGAGCACCCGGTGCGGCCGGCGCCCTGGGACGCCAGCCTGCGTCAGCAGCGCGGCAACGCCGACGACGTGCTGATGCGCGCCCTGCGCGGCCCGGCCTGGCGGGACCGTGCGCAGGCACCGCCGGGACGGCTGCCCTGGCACCTCGCCACAACGGGGACGGCGCTGGCCGCCCTGCTGCGGCCCGGGTGGCGGCGGCCCGCGGGTGCCGCCTGGCTGGCGCTGACGACGGACTTCGCCGTACGCCGGACCCTGCCGGGACCGCGCACGCCGCGCGAGGTGGCGACGATGACGGCCACCTCGGCCCTCATCCCGTTCGCCGCGAGCTGGTGGTGGGCCGCCGGCCGGCTGACCTTGGGGCGGCGGCTGCGGGCGGCAGGGCCGTGCCCCGAGCCGGGCGCGGCCCCGGCGGCCCGGGCAGGATGACCGGCCCGTGAGCGGTCCGGTGGGCGCTTCAGGGGGCGGCGCCGAGGTGCTGGTGCTGCGGGCGCTCGGCCTCGGCGACCTGCTCACCGCCGTGCCGGCCGTGCGCGCCCTGCGCCGGGCCTGCCCGGACGCCCGGCTCACCCTGGCCGGGCCCACGGGGCTCGAGCCCCTCGCCCTGCTGACCGGTGCGGTCGACCGGGTCTGCCCGGTCGGTCCGCTGACGGCGCTGCCCCAGGCGGTCGCCGGCGCCGACATCGCGGTCAACCTGCACGGCCGTGGGCCGCAGAGCACCCGCCTGCTGCTCGCCGCCCGCCCCCGCAGGCTGGTGGCCTTCGCCGCCGACACGGTGCCCGAGACGGCGGGGATGCCCCGGTGGCGCGCCCAGGAGCACGAGGTGGACCGCTGGTGCCGGCTCCTCACCGAGAGCGGGGTGCCGGCCGACCCCGAGGACCTGCACCTCGCCCCGCCGCCGCGGCCGGCGCCGGTCGAGGGAGCGATCGTGCTGCACCCGGGCGCCGCGCAGGCCTCCCGCCGCTGGCCGCCGCGCCGCTGGGCGCAGGTCGCCGCCGGTCTGCGCGGGTACGGCGCCCCGCTCGTCGTCACCGGCGGCCCACAGGAGCGCGGCCTGGCCGAGGAGGTCGCCGCGCTGGCCGGGCTGCCCGACACGGCCGTGCTGGCCGGTCGCACCGACCCGCTCGAGCTTGCCGCGCTGCTCGCCGCCGCCCGGCTCCTGGTCGCGCCGGACACCGGTGTCGCCCACCTGGCTACCGCGCTGGGCACGCCGTCGGTGCTGCTGTTCGGCCCGACCCCGCCGGCCCTGTGGGGTCCACCGCCGGGCCGGTCGCTGCACCGGGTGCTGTGGGCCGGGCGTCGCGGCGACCCCTTCGCCGCCCACCCGGACCCCGGCCTGCTCGCACTCACGCCGACGGACGTCCTCGCCGCGGCGCAGAGCCTGCTGGACACATCGGACAGCTCCGGTCAGGGGGCAGTCGGACGGGGTGGGCGCCGGCCGGTCCGGCGTACGGTCGGGACGTGACCCTCTCCCGCCCGGTGGCGGCAGCGTGCCTCGCCGTGGTCGCGGCGCTCACCCTCGCGCTGCCGGCCGAGGCGGCCGGCAAGGGCAGCCCGCTGCAGCGGACCTGGGACGGCGAGCAGGCCCGGATCTACGCGCCACAGGCGGCCGGCCACGGCGGGCGCGGCGTCGTCGTGGCGGTCGTGGACAGCTGGGTGGACGCGGCGCACCCCGACTTCCAGGGCCGGGTGCTGGCCGGCGCCGACTGCGTGGGGGGCTGCAGCGCCGGGCCGGCGCCGACCGACGCCTGCACCCACGGCACCCACGTCGCGGGCACCGTCGCCTCCTCCTCCTTCGGCGTCGCGCCGCTTGCGACGGTGCTGCCCGTGCGGGTGCTGTCCTACGACGCCCGCACGCGCGAGTGCGTCGGCCGGCCGGAGGACGTCGCGGCCGGAATCCGGTGGGCGAGCGCCCACGGCGCCCGGGTGATCAACCTCTCCCTCGGCACCGACCTGCCGGGCATCCGGTCCACCACAGCCATCGGGCCGGCCGTGGACGCCGCGGCCGCGGCCGGCGTCGTGGTGGTCTTCTCCGCCGGCAACAGCACCGGTCCGTTGACCGACACCTACGGCGGCCAGGCGCTGATCGTGGCGGCAACCGGCCCGTCCGGTCGGCTGGCGTCCTACAGCCAGCGAGGCGCCGCCATCTCGTTGGCCGCGCCCGGCGGGGAGCCGGCCACGTCCGGTCCGTGCACCGGCGCGGACTGCGTCACCTCGCTCTACCCCGGCGGCCGCTACGCCGTTGCCGCCGGCACGTCGATGGCTGCCCCCCACGTGAGCGGGGTCGCGGCCCTGCTGCTCGCCCAGACGCCCAGCCGGACCCGCCAGCAGGTGCTGGTCCGGCTACTCAGCACGGCCCGGCCGCTGGCCGGCGCCGGCGCCGGGGTGGTCGACGCCACCGCGGCCCTCGGCGTGGTCGCCATGGACCCCCGCCGCCCGGTCGCCGTCGCGCCGCCGGCCGTCGGCGCGTCCGGTGGTGCGGCTTCGGGTGGAGCCACCGGCAGGTCGGCCGAGCAGGCGCCACTGCCGGTGGCCGTGCCGACGCGGCCGGCCAAGCGGGCGGCCGTCGCCGTGCCGGCCCCGGCCGCGGCGCCGGCGGCCCGGGCGGCTTCGGGCGCGGTGTCCTGGCCACTGGCCGCGCTCGCGGGCGCGCTGGTGGGCTGCACCGCCGTGCTCGTCGTCGCCGCGATCCGCAACCGGCGCTGAGACGCGCTCAGCCGACGGTGCGGCGGGCCGCCAGCAGCACCTGCTCGGCCTGGGCGCGCACGAGCGGGTCGCCCAGGTCGCTGTCGCGGTCGTAGACCAGCTGCCAGGACAGCACCTCGCGCCCCGGGAGGCGCCGGCCCACGACCCGCACCCCGCCCGCGGCTCCCAGCCTGGTGTGGCTGGACCAGGCCACGCTCGCCGTCACCCTGGCCCGCACCGCCTCCGGCAGGTCGCCGTCGCCGGACAGCTCCACGTCGTACGCCGCTCCGCTGCCCTCCACCTCGGCGACCTCGGTCACCGTGAGCACCGGCCGGCTCCAGACGGCCTTCTCGACGTCGGACCAGTCGAGCCGCTCGCGGCCGGGCAGGTACAGGCCCAGCTCGGCGGCCACGACGGGAGCGCCGTCGGGCGTGAGCGCCCAGGCCACCCGGCGGTCGCCAGGCCCGAGGGTGACCGCCCGCACCGGCTCGGGAACCGTGCGCCGTCGCAGCAGGGCCATCTGGCCAGGCTAAGGGCCGCCCGGATCAGGGGCGCCCGGATCGGGGGCGCCGGCTCACAGCGTGCCGACCGCGCGCTCCCGCAGCGCGCGCGCCGTCGTCTCCAGCTGCACCAGCTCGGCCCACAGCCGGCCGTAGCGCTCGGCCTGCTCCAGCGGGTTGACCCGCTGCAGCGCCGGCTTGAGCTCGGCGATCCGGCGTACGACGGCAAGCTCCTGCAGCCGGCCCAGGACGGCGGCGGCGTAGCGGTCGTCCGGGGGGCTGTCGCTGTGCGGGGCCTCGACGGCCAGTGAGGTGACCAGGTGCCGGACGGCGTCGTCGGGCGCGGCCTCCAGCAGCCGGCCGACCCACGCCTCGCCCGCCACCGCCGAGCCGACGCCGCCGGCCTTGCGCACCGTCTCGTGCACGGTGCGCAGGGACGGGTCGGTGAACACCTCGCCGTCGAGCTGGTCGAGCTCGGGGGCGACGAGCACGGGGACCTGCACCGCCAGCTTGACCGCCTCCCGCTCCAGCCGCAGCACGGCCGGGTCGCCGCTGGGCGCCGGAGCGCGCCGCTGCCGGGGCGCCCCGGCCTCACCGGAGAGCTCGGCCACGCCGGCGACGACCTGGTCGACGTCCATCCCCAGCCAGCCGGCCAGCCGGCGAGCATACTCCGGCCGCAGCGCCCGGTCCTTGATCCTCGCGACCAGCGGAGCGGCGCTGTGCAGCGCCTGCACCCGGCCCTCGGCGGTCTCCAGGTCGTAGCGGGCCAGCGTGGCCCGCACGGCGTACTCCACCAGCGGTACGCGGGCGGCGACCACGTCGCGGACCGCGCTGTCGCCGCGCGCCAGGCGCAGCTCGCAGGGGTCCATGCTCTCCGGTGAGACGGCGATGTAGGTCTGGGTCACGAAGCGCTGCTCGTCGCCGAAGGCCTTGAGCGCCGCCTTCTGGCCGGCGGCGTCACCGTCGAAGGTGAAGATCACCTCGCCGCGGAACTCGTCCTGGTCCATCAGCAGCCGGCGAAGCACCCCGATGTGGTCGCTGCCGAACGCAGTGCCACAGGTGGCCACCGCGGTCGGCACCCCGGCGAGGTGCATGGCCATCACGTCGGTGTAGCCCTCGACGACGACCGCCTGCCGGCGCCGGGCGATCTCCTTCTTGGCCAGGTCGACGCCGTAGAGCACCGAGCTCTTCTTGTAGATCGCGGTCTCGGGGGTGTTGAGGTACTTCGGGCCGTTGTCGTCCTCGCGCAGCTTGCGGGCGCCGAAGCCGATGACGTCTCCGCCGATGTCGCGGATCGGCCAGACCAGCCGGCCGCGGAACCGGTCGATCGGGCCGCGCTGCCCCTGGGAGGCGAGCCCGGCGGCGAGCTGCTCCTCCGCCGAGAAGCCCCTGCCACGCAGGTGCCTGACCAGCACGTCCCAGCCGCTCGGCGCGAAGCCCACGCCGTACGCCGACGCCGCCGTCTGGTCGAACCCCCGCTCGGCGAGGAACTGCCGCCCGATGGCGGCCTCCGCCGAGCCGAGCTGCTCGAGGTAGAACTCGGCCGTGACGCGGTGCGCCTCCACCAGCCGGCTGCGCTGGGACACCTGCCGACCGACGGCCGACCCGCCCTGCTCGTAGTGCAGGTCGACGCCGAACCGGCGGGCCAGCCACTCGATGCCCTCGACGAAGGACAGCTGCTCGCTGCGTCGAACGAAGCTGATGACGTCGCCGGACTCGCCGCAGCCGAAGCACATGTAGTAGCCGACCTGCGGGTTGACGTTGAACGACGGCGTCTTCTCGTCGTGGAAGGGGCACAGTCCCTTGAGCCGGCCACCGCCGGCTGCCCGGAGCTGGACGCCGGACTCGGCGACCACGTCGGCCAGCCTGGCCTGCTCGCGGACCCGGACCACGTCCTCGTCGCGGATGCGTCCGGCCACCGGCTCCTCCTTCGCGAGCCGACAGGCTCGTCACCGGTGACTCTTGGGGGGAAGGCCGGCGACCGCAGTCTAGTGGGCGGCGGGTCCCACGACCGACCCTGTGGAGGACGCCGGCGCGGTCAGCCGCGCATGCATGGCTGCGGCGGCAGCGTCGGTGAGGATCGCCACCTGGTCGACGACGGAACGCCGCCGGCCGGCGTCGTCGGGCGCCGCCTGCCAGGCCTGGGCGTACGCCGGCTCCAGCACGTCGGGCGCCCGCTCGAGCAGGACCTGCACGAGCTCGGCGACGACCTCACGCTCCCGGGTCTGCAGCGCGCTGGCGCCCGGGCGGCCCATCACGTAGCGGTCGGCGACGGCCTTGAGCAGCGCGCACTCGGCCCGCACCTGCCGGGACACGACCAGGTCGGCGGTGTAGCGGGTCAGCGGCTCCGGCCCGTGCTCCGCCCGGGTGGCGTCCTCGGCGGCGCAGCAGAACCGCCCGATCAGGGTGCTGGTCGCATGCTTGAGTGCCGCCGACGCGGTCGCGGAGCCGTCGTACGACCTGGGCCAGAACGGCTGGTCCAGCAGGGCGTCGAGGACCTCACGCAGGTCGGCGGCACTCTCACCGCTGTAGACCTGCGCGGCGAGGACCGAGAGCTCCTCGCGCTCCACCGGGCCCCGCAGGTCCTCGAGCCGAACCAGGCCGGCGAGCACGCCGTCCTCCAGGTCGTGCACGGAGTAGGCGACGTCGTCGGCCCAGTCCATCACCTGCGACTCCAGGCACCGCCTGCCCTCCGGGGCCTGCTCGCGCAGCCAGCCGAAGACCGGCAGGTCGTCGTCGTACACGCCGTACTTCGGGCTGCCGGCGCGCCGCGGCCAGGGGTACTTCGTCGCCGCGTCCAGGGCCGCCCGGGTCAGGTTGAGCCCGGCCCCCGGGACCTTCACCTCGAGCCGGGTGAGGACCCGCAGCGACTGCGCGTTGCCCTCGAAACCGCCGCACGACCGGGCCGCCTCGTCCAGCGCGGTCTCGCCGTTGTGGCCGTAGGGCGGGTGCCCGAGGTCGTGCGCCAGGCAGGCCGCGTCGATCAGGTCCGGGTCGCAGCCGAGCGCCGCGCCGAGCTCACGGCCGATCTGGGCGCACTCAAGCGAGTGGGTCAGCCTGGTCCGCGGAGGCGCGACGGCGCCGCCCACCGGCTCGACGACCTGCGTCTTGCCGGCGAGCCGGCGCAGCGCCCCTGAGTGCAGGACCCGCGCCCGGTCCCGCTGGAACGCCGTGCGCCCCGGCCGCCCGCTTGGCTCGGGCACCAGGCGGGCGAGGTCCCGGTCGGCGTACGTCACCGGCGCAGACTAGGTGGCGCCGGCCCGCCGTACGGCGGTGCAGAACCGCTCGTACGCCGCGGCCTGCGCGGCGACCGGGTCGAGCAGCTCGGAGCGGGCGACCTCGTCGACCCGCTCGCGCAGCCGCCGGCCGGCCACCGCGGCGCGCCGTCGCGCGGTCAGCCGGATGAGCGGCCGGCAGAGCGCGGCCAGCAGCGCCCCGGCCAGCAGCCCGCCGACCAGCAGCAGGGTCGGCAGCGGCACCCGCTGCACGCGCGGGAGCGGGACCGTCCCGTCGAGCTGCAGGTAGCCGAGCAGCACGAGCCCGAGCAGCCAGAGCCCGCCGACCAGCGCGGTCAGCAGCAGCAGCCACTGCAGCCCGCCGACCACCGCCCACCAGCGGGGCGTGCGCTCGGCGCCCAGCTCGGTGCCGGCGACGGCCCGGTCGAGCCGGGCAGGCAGTTCCTGCTCGTGCTCTGCCACCGTGCGGCGCAGGCTGTCCCGCCATCCCTCCGGCAGCCGGTCGCCGGCGGCATCACGGGCCGCCCGTACAGCGGAGGCGACCCGCGCCTCCTGCACCCCTGACGCGCGGGCCAGCGACGTGCGGCCCCGCTCCTGGGCGGGACCGGACAGGTGCAGCCGACGGAGCGGGTCGGGTCGCAGCCGGCGGCCCCAGCGCAGCGGCGGCCAACCGGTCCTGGCAGTGCCCCCGGCCCGCACCGACCCGGCGACAGCCTGCTCGACCACGGGCACCCCGGCGGCCTCGGCGAGCGCGTCGCCGAGCCGGCGCCGCTCGCGCCGCCCGACGTCGCCCGCGTCGCCTGCGCACTCGGCGGCCAGCCGGGCCGCGACCGCCCGCACGTCGGCCGCCAGCCGGTCGGAGGCGGCGCGGCGGGCGGCGACCCTGCGCGCCAGCTCGGCCCGCAGGGCGTCCAGGCCGGCACCGGTGCGGCCGCTCAGCGCGAGCACCGGCACGTCCGGCAGGCCGTCGGCCGTGAGCAGGGATCGCAGGTCGGCGAGGCAGGCAGCGCGGGCGGCGTCGTCGAGCAGGTCGGCCTGGTTGAGGGCGACCAGCAGGACGCCGGCATGTCCGGCGTACGGGCGCAGGTAGCGGTCGTGCACCGCGGCGTCGGCGTACTTCTGCGGGTCGAGCACCCAGACGAGGACGTCGACCAGCTGCACCAGGCGGTCCACCTCGAGCCGGTGCTCCACCGTGGTCGAGTCGTGGTCGGGCAGGTCCAGCAGCACCAGCCCGTCCAGCGCCGGGTCGGGGGCCGGCTGCACGTGCCGGCGCGGCACCTGCAGCCAGTCGAGCAGCCGGGTGGCGTCCTCACCCTCGCCGGAGCGCCAGACGCAGGCGTGCGCGGTGCCGGTCGTCGGCCGTCGTACGCCGGGAGGGGACAGCTCGCTGCCGGCGAGCGCGTTCAACAGCGTCGACTTGCCGCTGCCCGTCGCGCCGGCGAGGGCCACGACGGTGGCGTCGCCGAGGGCCACCCGGGCGCCGGCCTTGGCGAGCAGGCCACGCGCGGCCTCGACGTCCGGCCCGGACAGCGACCCGTCGGCCGCCTGCACGGCATCCCGCAGTGCGCCGAGCCGCTCCGCCAGGGGGAGGTCGCGCCGGCTCACGTGCGGCCGTCGGCGCGCCGGGCGGTCGCCAGCGCGGCCAGCGCCACCCGCAGCGCAGCGGCCGTGTCGCCCGCTGGGACGGCCTGCTCGACGAGGGAGGTGAAGCGGCTCTGCTCCTGCGCCAGCAGCCGGTCGGAGCGGGCGGTGAGGTCGGCCCGGGCGCGCGCCGCGAGGGTGCGCACCGCGGCGTCGCCGAACACCACCTCGAGCAGCTTCTGGCTCGCGGCGCTGGTGCCGCCCGCAACCAGCACCTCGCCGCCGGAGAGCCCGCCGGTGTGCGCGAAGACGGCGACCATCACGGCGAGGCCGGCGCCGTTGACGCCGAATGACAGGAACCGCGCCGCGGACCGCTTGCCCGCGCCCTCGGCCCGCACCAGCTCCAGCACCTCGCCCTGCCAGTCGCGCACCTCGGCGGCGGCCCGCTCGGCGAAGGTGGGCGAGGCACGGTCCAGCTCCCGCTCATGGCCTCGCAGCAGCTCGGCGCCTCCTGTCGTGGCGCGCCAGGCGGTGACGGTGCGCTCCGCGGCGCGGTCGGCGGTGGTGCGCAGCAGCGTCTCCACGCTGCTCTCCAGGGCGCCCTGCAGCTCGGCGGCCGGCGTCACCCGGCCGGTCAGCGTCGCGGTCACCCGGTCGCGCAGCCGGCCGAACCTGGCCTCGAGCGACCGCATCAGCTCGCCGGTGCCGACGAAGTCCTGCCAGCGCGCGAGGACCTCGCCGCGCAGCAGCGTCCCGCCGCGGACACCGTCGTCCACCTCGCTCCCGGCCAGCCCGTACGCCGAGCTCGCCGCCTCGTCCAGGGCCCCGGCCGCCACCTGCTGGTCCTCCACCGCCTCGACCAGCGAGGTGACCCGGCCGTCCATGCTGTCCAGCGCCCCGGACAGCGTCTGGCGTACGACGGCGGCGCGGGCGTCGGCGTCAGCCGACAGTGCGTGCAGCCACTCGCGCAGGGCCGCCACCTCGTCGGCCGGCAGCAGACCTGCCGTCAGCGGCCGCTCCCGCACCACGAACAGCCTGGCGGTGTCGAGCCCGGCCCGGGCCAGCATGGCGCGCAGGTCGTCCTCGACTGTCCCGACCGCCTCCGGTGGCACCCGGTCCAGCACGACGGCCAGTGCGGTCGCCCGCTCCTGGGCGCTGCGCAGCACGTCCCAGGGGACCGCATCGGCGTACCGCGCCGCGGTCGTCACGAACAGCCAGAGGTCGGCGGCGGCGAGCAGCTGCGCGGCGAGGTCGCGGTTGGACTCGACCACCGAGTCGACGTCGGGCGCATCCAGCAGGGCGAGCCCGGGCGGCAACCCGGCCATCGGCACCAGGCGCATCGCCCCGGGGCCGCTCTCGGCTCCGGTGGTCCGCGCCAGTGCGGGCAGCACCCGGTCACCGGTGAACCAGTGGCGGTCCGTCTCGGCACACAGCAGCACCGGCGCCCGGGTCGTGGGCCGCAGCACCCCGGCCGCGGACACCTCCGTGCCGACCAGGCTGTTGACGAGCGTCGACTTGCCGGCTCCGGTCGAGCCGCCGACGACGGCGAGCAGCGGCGCGTCGAGGTCGCGCAGGCGCGGCAGCAGGTAGTCGTCGACCTGCTCGACCACGGCCCGGGCCGAGCGCGTCGCCCGCTCCGTCGCGGGCGTCAGCAGCCCGAGCCGCACCTCGGCCACCCGGTCCCGGACCTGTCGGAGCGCCTCAGGGAGACCGGCGTCGGTGGGATCGGCGGGCCGTTCGGTGGTGGAGGAGCCGGTCACGCCTGGGTCCTCCCCGAGCAGGTGGGTGACCACTCCCCGGGCGCAGGCCGCGTCCAGCGATCGCTTGCGCGCCGGGAAAGCGGGCGAGGAGCCGCTGACTGATCCATCCCGGCCCGCGGGCGAGATCCGACGCCACGCACGATGCGGGCAGCGGCTCGGCCAACGTCCTGTCAGTCCCGGTGGTACCCGACGTTGATCACGTTGCCGTCTGGTGCTCGGACGAAGAACCGGCGGTGACCCCATGGCTCTGTGGTGAGCGGGTGCACGATCTCGTAACCGAGTTGCTGAGCCTCTGCATAAGCACCTTCGACGTCCTCCGTGAGAACGGAAATGACCGAGTCTTCGGGTGCGGTTGCGTCGCGCGTTACGAGCTGTACGTTCGCCGCGGCGTCGGTCGAGGAGTAGCGGGCCACCCACCCCATGTTGAACTCCTCGATACTCAGCCCGAGGTAGTTGATGTAGAAGCTCTTCGTTGCCTCAACGTCAGCCACTCGAAGATTGGCGATAATTCGCGTGGCACGCAAGCGGTCCTCCTGCTTGGAACGGATGTGCACGACGGGGTCTGCTGCACGAACTGGTGTCAGTTGGCTGCGCTGCCTGGCTGGCGGTCTGGCTCAAGATGATTTCGTACTGGCGGAGGCGCAACGACCGGCAGCGCACATCAGCCTGCCAGGTGCCCCCAGTCGGCCGACAGCTCTGACCACGGCCCGGTCGCGGCCAGGCGGCCCTCGGACAGGACGACCACCGTGTCGGCCTGCTGCAGAGCAGCTCGCTTCGAGGTGGACCCCAGGACCGTCGTACCGCGGCGACGGAGCGCGTCCCACAGCTCAACCTCGGTCCGGGCGTCCAGCGCGCTGGAGACGTCGTCGGCCAGCACCAGCTCGGCCTGCGCCGCGAGTGCCCGCGCCAGGGCGAGGCGCTGGACCTGGCCCCCGGACAGCCGGACCCCGCGGTGCCCGACCAGCGCATCGACACCGCCCGCCTCGTCGATGTCCACCGTCAGCCGCGCGTCGTCGACAGCGAGCCCCATCTCCCGGCGGTGGTCGAGCCTGAGGTTGTCGGCGAACGTGCCCGACAACACGCGCGGCACCTGGGCGACGTACGCCACCTGCCCCGGGCGCAGGAAGACCTGGGGGTCTGGCACCTCGACGCCGTTCCAGCGGACGCTGCCGGTGTGGTCGACCAGTCCGGCGAGGGCCGCCAGCAGGCTGGACTTGCCGGACCCGATCTGGCCCAGCAGCAGCACGAGCTGGCCCGCCCGCACGGTCAGGTCGACGCCCTCGACGCCGAGGGTGCCGTCGTCGTGGACCGCCGTCAGACCGGCGAGCTCCAGACGGTCGAGGCGCTCCCGCGGTGGTCCGACGGGTTCGGGCGCGGCACCGTTCACCAGGTCCACGCCGGTGGGCAGGTCGACCAGGTCGGCTCCGCCGGCGAGGCGCGCGGTCGCCTCCGCCCACGCGCGCGTCCCCGGCGCCTCGGTGATGACGGCCCCCGCGACCCGACCGAACCAGTCGAAGCCGGCGACGGCCGTGGTGACGAGCAGGGCGGTCGACAGGTCCCACCCGCCGAGCAGCAGGACGAGCCAGCCGACGACGACGCCGCACTGCACCAGCACGATCGGCACGCCGTCGAGCACGGCCTGCACCCGGTGCTCCCGGACCGCGGCCTCCACGCGACCGCCGTCGACCTGCCGCAGGTGCCGGTGCACTGCGGGGGTGGCCGCGGCGAGCTTGACGGTCCGCGCGGAGTCGAGCGCCGAGACCAACGAGCGGCCGAACTGGGCCCGGGCGCTGGAGGACGCCGCGGCGGACCGGCCGGCGACCGGGGACCCGACGGCCGACGCCGCCGCGGAGAGCAGCATGACCGCGATGAGCACGCCACCGGCGAGCAGGCTGCGTGCCGCGACGGCCGTGACGAGCACCACCACGAAACCGTTGACGAAGTCCACCCAGCGGTCGGCGTACCGGGCGAAGCGATCTGCGTCCATGGCCCGGCCGACCACCTCGCCGGGAGGCGTCCGGGGCAGCCGGTGCTGCATGGTCTGCCCGCGCAGGACAGCCAGCCGCACCCGCAGCAGCACCGCGACCCACCACTGCGGGTAGATGCGGAACGCACTCGCCAGCAGCACGGGAGTGGCCAGCAGGCATACGACGAGCGCAACGCTCTCGGTGACCGGCCGGCCACCGGCCCGAAGCTGCTCGACGATGTGACCCCAGAGGTAGCCCGTGACCACCCCGAAAGCGCCCAGCATGGACGAGAGCAGGAACAGCGCCGCCCCCATCAGCCCCCACCTGGGGTGCATGCGCAGCATCGAGACCGTGTTCCTGGCCAGACTGGGACCGCTGCCGACCTCCTGAGCCGCCCGGGGCTCTCCGGCCCGCCGCGCCGTCCCGACGGACGGTCCGGCATCGGGTACGGCGGACGCGCCGCCCTCGTCCGGACCCGCTGCGGTGAGCAGGCCGAGGTAGGGGCCCGGCTCCCGCGCCAGCCGGGCCCGGGAGCCCTGCTGCACCACCCGTCCGCCTTGGAGGACCGCGACCTGGTCCGACCGAGCGCTCGTGGCGAGCCGGTGCGCGATCACGATCCCCGTCCGCCCCGTCAGCAACCGCTCGGACGCGCGCACCACCCGCGCCTCGGTCACGGGGTCCATGCGGGCGGTCGCCTCGTCCAGCACGACCACCTGCACGTCCCGCACGAGCAGGCGGGCGAACGCCACCAGCTGCTCCTCGCCGGCGGACAGGCTGGTGCCACCGGGACCCAGCAGGGTGTCGAGCCCGGCGGGCAGCCCGGCGACCCAGTCGTCGAGGCCGAGTGCCTTGACGGCCGCCACAACCGAGGACCGCGGGACGTCGGTGAACAGGGTGATGTTGTCCACCAGCGTGGCCGCGAGCACCTCGGTGCGCTGGGTGACAACCCCTACTGCGCCTCGCAGCTGCTGCAGGTCCAGGTCGAGTACGTCGACGCCGCCGAGAGTGACCGCGCCGGGCGGCGGGTCAACGGCCCGCTCGCCCTGCGTCACCAGGACCGTGCCCGCGAGGGCCGTGCCGGCGAGCAGCCCGTGCAGCAGCAGGCCGGCCCGCCGTCCGATCTTGCTCGCGCTCTCGCAGCTGGCCGCGACCCGGGCGTGCACGACGGCGGACAGCTCCGCGCAGCGCCGGACGAGGTATGCCTGGCCGAGGCTGGAACGCAGGTCGTCGCGCGCGGCGACGCCCTCTTCCATGGCCGCGGCATGGTCGGTCCAGGCGACCTCCTCCACGAGCTTTCGCTGGGCGACCTCGGCGGTCAGGGGACGCACCAGCAGCACTGTCCCGACCCCGACGAGCGGGAACAGCAGCCAGGCCGGCCACCAGGTGAGCCCGGCGACCACCCACATCGGCCCGGCCCGAAGCAGGGTGCGCACGAGGTCCCAGAAGATCCTGCGCAGCAAGGTGCCCATCTCGTGGGTGTCGTCGTCCACCCGGTCGAGCACCTCGCCCACGGCCTGCTCCGACAGCACGGCCAGCGGCTGGTGGAGCGCCGCGTCGAGCAGGTCCGCGCGCAGCCGGCCCTCCGCCCGGTCCACCACTCCTGCCCAGGCGGCCCGGCCGACCGTGTCGAGCAGCGCGGCGCCTACCACGCAGAGCACCAGCAGCATCACCAGCATCGCCGTAGGGCGCTCGGCGAGACGACCCACGACGACGGTCCCCGCGGTCTGACCGACGGCGGCCACCGCCGCGGCCGCGAGCGACCACCGGGTGACGGGTCCGCGCAGCCGGGCGAGGTCGACCCGGCGGGACCGACCCTGCCCCGGCGCAGCGGCGACAGCCGCGGGAATGTGGACGTCGAGGAGGGTCATGGCGGTTCTTCACGGTAGGGCGTGGGCCGCTCGACGTCGCCCCGATTTCCGGGCCCGTGGGCGGCAACCTGTGCGACTCCAGGCTTCGCCGTACGCCGGCGTCAGCCCACGCAGAACTCGTTGCCCTCGGGGTCGGTGAGCACCGTCCAGAAGCTGCCGTGCTCGTCGAAAGTCCCGTGCGCAGTCGCCCCGAGCGCCACCAGCCGGTCCACCTCTCCCGCGACGGCCTCGCGGCCGCCGACGCGGACGTCGAGGTGCAGCCGGTTCTTGGCGGTCTTGCCCTCCGGCACCCGCTGGGCAAGCAGCCGCGGACCGATGCCGGCCGGGTCGACGGCCGCGGCGAACATCCCGCCGCTGCGGTCCGGGTCCAGCCCCATCCGCTCCAGCTCCGCCCGCGCGGCCGGATGAAGCGGCTCCAGCTCGTAGTGCAGGACCTCGCACCAGAACCGCAGCAGCTGCTCAGGGTGCTCGGCGTCGAAGGACACCTGGAATGCGCGGGCCATGCGGACTCCCCTTCTCGTCGTGGCGCGAGCCTGCCACGCAGTCAGGGGCGGCCGCCACGGACCCGCTGGGCCTTGGACACCTGCTTCCAGCGGGCCTTGTCGGCGGCAGCGAGCCGGGCGTCGGTGCGTCGCGCCTGGTGCGCGAGCTCGCGCTGCAGCCGGCGCCAGGACGTGACCCGCTCGGCTCCGAGGTCACCGGCCTCGACGCTGGCCGCCACCGCGCAGCCCGGCTCGCCGTTGTGGGCGCAGTCGGCGAACCGGCAGGCGGCCGCCAGCGCCTCGACGTCGGCGAAGGCCAGCGCCAACCCCTCCTCCGCGGTCCCGGTCAGGGCCACCCCGCGCAGGCCGGGGGTGTCGATGACGACCGCCCCGCCGGGCAGGACCAGCAGCTCGCGGTGCGTGGTGGTGTGCCGGCCCCTGCCGTCGACCTGACGCACGTCGCCGGTGGCCATGAGCTCGGCCCCGGCCAGCGCGTTGACAACGGTGGACTTGCCCGCGCCGGAGGCGCCGAGCAGCACCATTGTGGTGCCTTCCACGGCGTACGGCGAAAGGCCCGCCACGTCACCGGTGGCCGCCGACACGGTGAGCACCTGGGCGCCCGGCGCGTGCTGGCCGACCGCCTCGGCCGCAGAGGTCGGGTCCGGGTGCAGGTCGGCCTTGGTGAGCACGACGACAGGGGTCGCCCCACTCTCCCAGGCCAGGGTGAGCAGCCGCTCGATCCTGCGCAGTGGCAGCGAGCCGGTCAGGCCGGCGCAGACGAGCACGACGTCGACGTTGGCCGCGAGCGGCTGGGCCGTGCTGCGTCCGCTCACCGCTCCGCGGGCCAGCAGGGAGGTGCGAGGCAGCAGCGCCACAGCGACACCGTCGCGCAGCACCAGCCAGTCCCCCACCGTCGGTGCATCGAGCGGGTCTCGCGGGGGCGGCAGGCCAGGGACGCGACGCGGACCGTCAGCGGTGAGGACGTCGTACGCCGTCCGGTCGACGCGGGCGACGCGGCCGGCGGTGGTGCCGACAGGAGTGGGAGGGAGCAGCAAGGAAGGAGCCTTCCGGGGCGGGAGGCACCGGCTAGCTGCGCGGCGCCTCCGCGGACGAGGACGAGGTGATGCGCGGGAACGCCATGGCCGTCCTCCCTCCGTGCTGGTCAGGCGGCCGGATGCCCGGCCGGCGGCGGCAGGCTAGCCCCGCTCCGGCAGCGCCACCAGGGGTTTTCGTGGGCAGGCGCCCCGGCTCGAGAACACGCCTTCGCCAGGACGTGCACCTGACGTGGCGCCTGCGGGGCGCGCGCAGACCGGTCCGTTCGGATGGGATCCGGTGCCCAGGCCGCTCTGGCGGTCCGCTACACCGTGCGGCGGCGTCGGACCGCCACGGCGGCGGCCAGCAGCAGCAGCACAGCCGCGCCCGGGTAGGCCGAGGCCAGCCCGGTCGCCGCCAGCCCGCGACCGCTCCCGGCTCCCCCGCCGCTGCTTCCCCCCGTGCCGGAGCTCCCGCCGCCGGAGCTCCCGCTGCCGACGGCGCTGGTGGCCGGCCCCGACGCCGAAGGTGCAGTCGCCGTCGGCTTGTCCGTGCCCTTCATCGGACGGGCGACGGGCGTCGGCGTGAAGGCCGACGAGCCCGTGGTTTGCTTGGCCCACGTCACGCGGCCGCCGGAGTCCGTGGCGCCCTTGGTGTAGCCGTCGTTGTCGGCGTACGCCAGCTGGGCGAGGCCGTCGGGACCGATGGCCAGCTCGAAGAAGTCCAGCAGGCTTCGGTCACCGCCGGCAATGCAGAGCAGGCCGTTCAGGCAGACGTTCCCCTTGTGGATCGGGTTGGCCGACACCTTGGCCCGGGTGATCTGCGGCGTCTTGCCGGTCGCGTTGCGGACCTGGGCGAAGTAGACGTTCCAGACGGCCGTGTTGTCGTCGGCGTTCTTGCCGTCGGTGCCGTACCACGCCACGTCGATGACGCCGGGGGCGCCGCCGGCACCGGTCGAGTAGATCTGCGCGCCCTTGTCCAGTGGCCGGTCGTCGAGCTTGACGGGCTTGCTCCACGTGGCTGCCTTGTCGGTCGAGAAGACGTAGTAGGCGTGGAAGTTGCCGGGCGAGCCCTTGTCGGAGTTGTAGACCACGTAGACGTTGCCGTCGTTGTCGACGAAGCCCCAGGGGAAGATCGCGCCGTTGAGCGTCTTGTCGCTGTCGACCACGGCGTAGTTGTTGCTGAAGCCGCTGTCCTTGGCGCCCTTGTGCGCCACCACGATGCCCTTGGTGCCACCGAAGGGCGGTGTGGGGCTGGTGAGGTTGGTCTGCAGGTTGGAGATGGAGTACAGGACATAGAGGTCCTTGCCGTCGGGCGAGACCACCATCGGGCCGCTGAAAGTGTTCACCCCCTGGTCGACCAGAGACGCCGGCTTGCTCTTGGCCGGCGTCTGAGCGACACCCGGGGCGGCGGCCTGGCCGACGTTATTGACCGGCATCTGACCGGAGGCCTTCGGCCAGGTGATCCCGCCGTCGTTGCTCTGGGCGTAGAGCTCGGCCTCAGCCGCGAAGTCGTGGTAGACGAGGTAGGCCGTCTTGCCGTCCGGAGAGTGCGCGAACCACTGCCGGTCCTGCTCGGTGCCTGCGGGGTCCGTGGCTGTGAAGGTCTTGCCGTAGTCGTTCGAGTAGTGGATCGCCGAGTCGGTGATCTCCAGGTCGGCGTTGAGCAGCCGGTCCTCCTTGCTGCCGGGCTTAGGCACGAAGTCCAGCTCGCAGTCACCGCCGCCGTTGGTCGACTCGGTCTTGCTCGTGCCGAACGTGCGGCCGTCGTTGCTGGAGTACCAGTCGTAGGTCCCGCTGCCTCCGGGCACGCAGGCGACGATGTGCCCGTCGCGCGAGATCGCGAGCGACGGCTCGCCGTAGGCGCCCTGGTCCGCCAGCACCGTGTGCCGGAAGGCGAACGGCGCGGGCTTGGACGCGGCCAGCGCCGACGGCGCGGGCAGGATCACCCCCGCCAGCGCGAGCGTGGCGCCGGCGGCGGCCAGCCGGGCGGTGGTGGCGGGCATGGGTTGCTCCTCACGTCGTACGGCGGGTGACGCCGCCCCACCCTTTTCGACGCGGAGCCGCGACCTCCTGCTCAGACGGCGCGCGGGCCGGCGTCGCTGCTGCGGTGGAAGATCCGGTAGTACAGGTAGGCGGCGGTCTCGCGGGCGACGTAGCGCAGCTCGGTCCCGCGGGTGCGCACCGCCGGGCCGGTGTGCACGGGCGAGGTCGACGCGTCGATGCCGAGGTCGGTGGCCATCCGGCGGCTGCGTAACGAGTGCCACGGGTCGGTCACCAGCACCGCGCTGTGCCAGCCCCGGGAGCGGAACTCGCCCTGCACCGCCTGCAGGCTCTGCAGCGTGTTGCGGCCCTGCCCGATGGAGACCACCGTGACGCCGCGCCCGGCGAGGTAGCGGGCACCGGCCTGCCCCTCGGTGAAGCGGTCGCCCGGAGCCCCGCCGCCGACGGTGACCACCCGTGGTGCCACGCCGGCGTCGTACAGCTGGCGGGCGTGGTCCAGCCGGGCCTTGAACACGGCGCTGGGGCGGCCATCGAACTGCGACGCGCCGAGCACCACGATGGCGTCGCTGCGCGGCCGGTCGTCATGGCGGGCCACCCACCAGATCTTGGTGGCGGTGCCGGCAAGGACGAGCAGGACGGCCAGCACGACCGCCGCCAGGACCCGGCGCACGGTCCTGGACAGCAGGAACAGCCCCACCTAGCGCGTGTCGCTCAGGTGGTCCTCGAGGGCGGCGCGGCCGGCCTCGAGGCGCGCGACCGGCACGCGGAACGGCGAGCAGGACACGTAGTCGAGCCCGACCTCGTGGAAGAAGTGGATGCTGTCCGGGTCGCCGCCGTGCTCGCCGCAGACGCCGAGGTGCAGGTCGGGGCGACTGGCACGGCCCTCGTCGACGGCGATCCGCACCAGGCGGCCGACCCCGTCGCGGTCCAGCGACTCGAACGGGCTGACACCGAAGACGCCGAGGTCGAGATACCGCGAGAAGAAGCTGGCCTCGACGTCGTCGCGCGAGAAGCCCCAGCCCATCTGGGTGAGGTCGTTGGTGCCGAAGGAGAAGAACTCGGCTGCCTCGGCGACCTGGCCGGCGGTCAGCGCGGCCCGCGGCACCTCGATCATGGTGCCGATCGGCGCGCTCACACCGACCTCGGCGAGGATCCGCTCGCTCTCCTCGCGCACCACCTCGAGCTCCTGCACGGCGCCGACCAGCGGCACCATGACCTCCGGCTGCGGGTCCAGCCCCTCCTCGCGCAGCTGCGCCGCCGCCTCCGAGACCGCGCGCACCTGCAGCGCGAACAGCCCGGGGATGACCAGCCCGAGGCGTACGCCGCGAAGGCCGAGCATGGGGTTCTGCTCGTGCAGCCGGCGTACCGCCTCGAGCAGGGCGACGCGCTCGGCGTCAGGCGCCTGCCCCTTGGCCTCGGCGACGGCGAGCTCGACGGACAGCTCGGTGAGGTCGGGCAGGAACTCGTGCAGCGGGGGGTCGATCAGGCGGACGGTCACCGGCAGCCCGTCCATGGCGCGCAGGATGCCGACGAAGTCCTCGCGCTGCAGCGGCAGCAACGCCTCGAGCGCGCGCTCCTGCGCCTCGGTGGTGTCGGCCAGCACCAGCGTCTCGACGAGCTGTCGGCGGTCGCCCAGGAACATGTGCTCGGTGCGGCACAGCCCGATGCCCTGTGCGCCGAAGCGCCGCGCCCGGGCGGCGTCGTCCGGCGTGTCGGCGTTGGCCCGGACGGCGAGCCGGCGTACGCCGTCGGCGTGGCGCACCAGGCGGTCGACGGCCTGCACCAGGTCGTCACCGTCGGCGGACGCGAGCTCGCCCTCGAAGTACTGCACCACCGGGCTGGGGGTGACCGGCACCTCGCCGAGGAAGACCTCGCCGCTGGTGCCGTCGATCGAGAGCACGTCGCCCTCGCCGACGGTCGTCCCGTCCTTGAGCCGGATCGTCTTGGCGCTGACGTCGACGTCGAGCTCCTCGGCCCCGCAGACGCAGGTCTTGCCCATGCCGCGTGCGACGACGGCGGCATGGCTGGTCTTGCCGCCGCGGCTGGTGAGGATGCCGCGGGCGGCGATCATGCCGGACAGGTCGTCGGGGTTGGTCTCGCGCCGCACCAGCACGACGTCCTCGCCGCGCGCCGCCCACTCGACCGCGGCCGCGCTGGAAAACACCGCCTTGCCGACCGCCGCGCCGGGGCTGGCGTTCATGCCCTTGGTGAGCTTCCTCGCGTCACCGGTGTCGCCGAACGCCGGGAACATCAGCTGCGCCAGCTGCGCACCGCTGACCCGCTGCAGCGCCTCGTCCTCGCTGATCAGGCCCTCGTCGACCAGCTGCGTGGCGATCCGGAACGCGGCGCCGGCGGTGCGCTTGCCCACCCGCGTCTGCAGCATCCACAGCGTGCCGCACTCGACGGTGAACTCGATGTCGCACAGGTCGCGGTAGTGCTCCTCGAGCGTCGACATGATCGCCATGAGCCGGTCGTACGACGCCTTGTCGAGCCCTTCGAGGTCGTCCAGCGGCAGGGTGTTGCGGATGCCGGCGACGACGTCCTCGCCCTGGGCGTTCTGCAGGTAGTCGCCGTAGACACCCTGGGCGCCGCTGCCCGGGTCGCGGGTGAAGGCGACGCCGGTGCCGGAGTCCATGCCCAGGTTGCCGAACACCATGGAGCAGACGTTGACTGCCGTCCCGAGATCGGCCGGGATGCGCTCCTGGCGGCGGTAGAGCCGGGCGCGGTCGCCGTTCCAGGAGTCGAAGACGGCCTTGGTCGCGAGGTCCATCTGGGCCCGCGGCTCCTGCGGGAAGTCGTCTCCGGTTTCGCTCCGCACGATCTCCTTGAATGTGGTGACGAGCCGCTCGAGCACCGTGGCGTCGAGGTCGAGGTCGAGCTCGGTCCCCGCGGCCCGCTTGGCCTCGTCGAGCGCGTGGTCGAACAGCTCGCCGTCGACGCCCAGCACTGTCTTGCCGAACATCTGCAGCAGCCGGCGGTAGGAGTCCCAGGCGAAGCGGTCGCTGCCGGACTGCTTGGCCAGCCCCTGCACGGAGGCGTCGTTGAGCCCGATGTTGAGGACGGTGTCCATCATCCCCGGCATGGAGAACTTGGCGCCGGACCGCACGCTGACCAGCAGCGGGTCGTCGGCGTCCCCGAGGCGCTTGCCCATCCGCTCCTGCAGCACGTTCAGGTGCTCGCTGACCTCGGCCTCGAGCTCGGCCGGGACGTCACCGGTGTCGAGGTAGGTCGTGCAGGCCTCGGTAGTGATCACGAAGCCGGGGGGCACCGGCAGGCCGAGGTTGGTCATCTCGGACAGGTTGGCGCCCTTGCCGCCGAGCAGGTCCTTCATGTCCCGGTTGCCCTCGGCGAAGTCGTAGACGTACTTCGGCACGGCTCCTCCTGGCGGTCGACGGCGGTCCCCGGACTCTACGGCGACCCCCCAGCTGGGTGGTGATCCAGGCGGAGAGGCGGCGGTCAGAGCGGGCCGAGGCGCGCGTGCAGGTAGGCGTGGACCTGGTCCAGGGAGACCCGCTCCTGGGTCATCGCGTCGCGCTCGCGGATCGTCACGGCCTGGTCCTGCAGGGTGTCGAAGTCGACGGTGACGCAGTACGGAGTGCCGACCTCGTCCTGGCGCCGGTAGCGCCGCCCGATCGCGCCGGCATCGTCGAAGTCGACGTTCCAGTGCCTGCGCAGGGACGCCGCGAGGTCGCGCGCGACCGGGGAGAGGTCGGCGTTGCGCGACAGCGGCAGGACCGCGGCCTTGACCGGGGCGAGCCGCGGGTCGAGCCGCAGCACGACCCGCTTGTCGACGCCGCCCTTGGCGTTGGGCGCCTCGTCCTCGGTGTAGGCGTCGAGCAGGAACACCAGCGCGGAGCGGTCCACGCCGACGGCCGGCTCGATGACGTACGGCGTCCATCGCTCCCCGCTCTCCTGGTCGAAGTAGGACAGGTCGGTCCCGGAGGCCTTGCTGTGCACGGAGAGGTCGTAGTCGGTGCGGTTGGCGATGCCCTCGAGCTCACCCCACTCGGTGCCGGCGAAGTCGAAGCGGTACTCGATGTCGACGGTGCGCGTGGAGTAGTGGCTCAGCTTCTCCTGCGGGTGCTCGAACAGCCGCAGGTTCTCCGGCTTCACCCCGAGGTCGGTGAACCACCCCAGCCGGGTGTCGATCCAGTACTGGTGCCACTGCGCGTCCCCCCCCGGCTTGACGAAGAACTCCATCTCCATCTGCTCGAACTCACGGGTGCGGAAGATGAAGTTGCCGGGCGTGATCTCGTTGCGGAAGCTCTTGCCGATCTGGCCGATGCCGAACGGCGGCTTCTTGCGGGCCGACTGCTGCACGTTGAGGTAGTTGATGAAGATGCCCTGCGCGGTCTCGGGTCGCAGGTAGGCCAGCCCGCTCTCGTCCTCCACCGGCCCGAGGTGGGTGCGGAGCAGCCCGTTGAACATCCGGGGCTCGGTGAAGGTGCCGCGGTTTCCGCAGCTGGGGCAGGCGATCTGGGCCAGCGGCTTGCCGGCCGCCTCCTCCAGGTGGTCGGCCCGGAACCGCTTGTGGCACGAGGTGCACTCCGTCAGCGGGTCGACGAACGTCGCGACGTGGCCCGAGGTCTCCCACACCTCGCGGGCCAGGATCACCGACGAGTCCAGTCCGACGACGTCGTCCCGCCCCTGTACGACGGACTTCCACCACTGCCGCTTGATGTTGTTCTTCAGCTCGACCCCGAGCGGCCCGTAGTCCCACGAGGCCCGCAGCCCGCCGTAGATCTCGCTGCTCGGGAACACCAGGCCGCGCCGCTTGGCCAGGTTGACGATCGTGTCCATGCGGTCGGGTGCCTTGCTGGCCATGGGGGTGCGCTCCAGTCCGGCTGGCGGTCGGCGGGTGGGCTCCCAACCTACCGGCGTCGGCTCTCCGGCAGGTCGCTCTCCGCCGGGCCGGCAGACTCGCCGACCCGGGTGCGGGCGGCGTCCGCGGCGCGACGGGACGGCGCGCTGCCGCCGTCGGAGGCCAGCACCTCGAAGGCGCTCGGCTCGTCGCGAGCCTGCCCCAGCAGCGGCGCCGCGTGCACCTTCACGTCGTACGACGACAGGCTGCGGCGGTAGGCGCCGACGCCCTCCCACTCCGTGCTGAGCACCCAGGCGGTGGGATCGTCGGCGGCCCGGCCGACCCGGCCGCGAAGGTGCCCTGGGCACGCGGCGAAGGCGGCCAGCGCGGCCTCGGCCCGGGCGAGGAAGTCGGGCCCGTCCCCCTGCGGTACGTCGAAGCGGCTGACGACGAGCACGCCTGGCACGCTAGTGCGCATGCCGCCACCACGCCGCCGCGGCCCGCCCCGGTCCTCCTCCCGACCGTCGGGCCGGCGCGGGCCGACCCCGCGACGCCGCACTCCGGTCGTCCCGGCGCCGCCGGAACCGACCGGGCTGCGCGCCGCGGTGGAACGGCGCAGCGCGGTGCTGCTGGTCTTCCTGTCACGACAGCCCAAGCTGCTGCTCCCGCTGCTGTCGGCGGCCCTGCTCATCGGCGGCCTGGCCCTGCCCACGGCGTACGGCGTCCCTCTGCTGCTCGTGCTGGCCGTCCTGGTGGGGTGGCTGTCCTACCTGTCGTGGCGGGTCGTGCCGACGGCCGCGCGCGTGCTGCGGGTGGTCACGATGGGCCTGCTGCTGGCGGCCGTGGTGGGACGCCTCCTGGGCTGACGTTTTTGACAATGATTGTCATGTCCGGCACGCTGGCGTGGTGCGCCTCCTGTTGCTGCTCGTCACCCTCGCTCTCACCGCGGGATGCGGGAGCAGCGGCGCGAGCGCCGACCCGCGGCTCCAGGTGGTCGCGGCGGCCTACCCGTTCGCCTGGGTGACCCGCCAGGTCGGCGGCCCGGACGTGCGGGTGAGCGAGCTGGTCAAGCCCGGGGCGGAGCCGCACGACATCGAGCTCGCCCCGCGCCAGGTCGGCTCCCTGCAGGTCGCCGACCTCGTCGTCTACCTGGACGGCTTCCAGCCGGCGGTGGACGACGGGCTGCGCGACACCCCGGCGCGGGCCCGGCTCGACGTCGCGACGGTGGTCACCCGCCAGCCGCTGGCGGGGGCAGGCGGGGAGCCCGACCCGCACGTCTGGCTGGACCCGGTGCGCATGCAGACTCTCGCAGGCGCCGTCGGCGAGCGGCTGGCAGCTAGGGACCCCGCCCATGCCCCGGCGTACCGGACCCGGACCGCGGCGACGGTCGAAGCGCTGCAGCAGCTGGACGGCACGTTCCGGGCGCGGCTGGCGAGCTGCGCCCGCACCGACATCGTGACCAGCCACAGCGCCTTCGGCTACCTCGCCGCGCGCTACGGACTCGTCCAGCGCGGCATCAGCGGCCTCGCCCCGGACGCCGAGCCGGCCCCCGGCGCCGTCGCCTCGGTGGCCCGGTTCGCCCGTGAGCACGGGGTCACCACCGTCTTCTTCGAGTCGCTGGTGTCACCCAAGGTGGCCCGGACCGTGGCCGCGGAGGCCGGTGCCCGCACGGCGGTGCTCGACCCGGTGGAGAGCGTCGCGCCCGGCGAGGACTACCTGTCGGTGCAGCGGCGCAACGCCGCGACCCTGCACGAGGCGCTGGGGTGCCGGTGAGCACATCGGTGTTCGACCTGCAGGCCGGCCGGGTCGTGCTCGGCGGTCGCGAGCTGCTGTCCGAGGTCGACGTCCGGGTGCAGCCGGGGGAGTTCGTCGCCGTCCTCGGCGCCAACGGCGCGGGCAAGACCACCCTCGTGCGCGCCCTCGTCGGGCTGGTGCCGCTGGCATCGGGCCGCCTCGAGCTGTTCGGTACGCCGCTGGGCCGCTTCCGGCAGTGGAGCCGGCTCGGGTACGTGCCGCAGCGGCTCGCCGTCGGCGGCGGTGTGCCCGCGACGGTGCGCGAGGTGGTCGCGAGCGGGCGGGTCGGTCGGGCCCGCAGGCTCCGCCCGCTCGGGCGCGACGACGCCCGCGCCATCACCCACGCCCTGGAGGACGTCGGCCTGGCCGACCGCGGGCGTGACGCGGTCGCCCAGCTGTCCGGTGGGCAGCAGCAGCGGGTGCTCATCGCCAGGGCGCTGGCGGGTGAGCCGGAGGCGCTCGTGCTCGACGAGCCGACCGCCGGGGTGGACGCCGACAGCCAGGACACGCTGGCCGGAGCCCTGGGCCACCTGTCGCGGGCCGGCGGCAGCGTGGTGCTGGTCGCCCACGAGCTCGGCCCGCTGGGCGGGCTGATCCGGCGCGCCGTCGTCCTCGAGCACGGCCGGGTCCTCAGCGACGGGCCGGTCCCGGAGCCCGAGGGCCACCACGCGGCCGCCGACCACGTGCACACCCACGCCCACGAGGGACCGGTCCCGGCGGCCGGCCGGGGATTCGGGCTGTCATGAGCTTCCTGGAGTTCGACTTCATGCGACGGGCACTGGTGGCGGCGGTCCTGGTCGGCACTGCTGCGCCGGCGATCGGGACGTTCCTCGTGCAGCGCCGGCTGGCGCTGATGGGCGACGGCATCGGCCACGTGGCGCTCACCGGCGTCGCTCTGGGCTTCCTGCTCGGCACGGCGCCCGTCCTCACCGCGATCGTCGTCGCCGTGCTCGGCTCCGTCGCCATCGAGCTGGTCCGTGAGCGCGGTCGCACCAGCGGCGACGTCGCCCTGGCGTTGCTGTTCTACGGCGGGATCGCCGGCGGCGTACTGCTCATCGGCCTGTCGCCGGGAGGCACCAACGCGACGCTCGTCAGCTACCTGTTCGGCTCGCTGTCGAGCGTCACGCCGGGCGACCTGGCCGTCGTCGTAGGGCTGTCCGTCGTCGTGCTCTCCGTGGTCGCGGTGTTCGCGCGCGAGCTGTTCGCGGTGTGCCAGGACGAGGAGGTCGCGCGGGTGCAGGGACTGCCGGTGCGCTTCCTCAACCTGCTGGTGGCCGTGAGCGCCGCCGTCACCGTCACGGTCGCGATGCGGGTCGTCGGCCTGCTGCTGGTCAGCGCGCTGATGGTCGTGCCGGTCGCGACCGCGCAGCAGCTCACCAGGTCCTTCCGGGCGACCCTGCTCGGCGCTTGCCTCGTCGGCGTCGTCGCGAGCACCGGCGGCCTGGTCCTCGCCTACTACGCCGACGTCGCCCCGGGAGCGAGCACGGTCGTGCTCGCGCTCGGCGGCTTCGGCGCCTGCCTGCTGCTGGGACGGGCCCGGCCGGCGGTGTCCAGGTGACCAGGCCGGTCCCGGGCGGGCGCACCACCCGCCAGCGCACGGCGGTCGCCGCGGCCCTGGCCCGCACCGAGGGCTTCACCAGCGCCCAGGACCTGCACGACGCGCTGCGCCACGAGGGCGAAAGCGTCGGGCTCACCACCGTCTACCGGCACCTGCAGGCGCTCGCCGACGCCGGCGACGTCGACGTCCTGCGCACCGGCGACGGCGAGGCGGTCTACCGCCGCTGCGCCGGCGAGGCACACCACCACCACCTGGTCTGCCGCTCCTGCGGCGCCACGGTCGAGGTGACCGGGCCGGCGGTGGAGCGCTGGGCCGAGTCCGTCGCACGCCAGCACGGGTACGCCGACGTCAGCCACACGGTCGAGGTCTTCGGCACCTGCCCCGCCTGCCACCCCTGAGCTGCCTGATCAACTGGAGAAGGGGAGCCCTCGCCCGACAGGGGCTACTCGGTCTTGGCCGCGGGCGATCCACCCGAGGCCTCGCCCACCCAGACCGTCTTGAGGTTGCAGAACGCCCGGATCCCGTGAGACGACAGCTCCCGGCCGTAGCCGGAGGACTTCACCCCGCCGAACGGCAGCTCCGGGTAGGAGGCGGTCATCCCGTTGACGAACACCATCCCGGCCTCGCTGTCCCGGATGAACCGCTCCTGCTCGTCTGGGTCGTCGGTCCAGATGTTGGACCCGAGCCCGAACTCGGTGTCGTTGGCCAGCGTGATCGCGGCCTCCAGCGAGGGGACCCGGAACAGCCCGGCGACCGGGCCGAACACCTCCTCGGCGTACATCCGCATGTCGTCGGTGATGCCGGTGACCAGGGTCGGCGGGTAGAACCAGCCGGTTCCCTCCCTGCGCGTCCCGCCGACGAGCACTCTGGCGCCCTTGCCCGTGGCGTCGGCCACCAGCTCCTCGACGTCCGCCCGGCCCTGCTCGGTCGCCAGCGGACCGACGTCGGTGGCCTGCTCGAGCGGGTCGCCGACCACCAGGGCCCCGAGCGCCTCCGCGAACAGCCGCTCGAACTCCGCCGCCACGTCCTCGTGGACGATGAAGCGCTTGGCGGCGATGCAGCTCTGCCCGTTGTTCTGGCAGCGCGCCGTGGTGGCGACCTCGACCGCCCTGCCCAGGTCGGCCGAGGGCATGACGACGAACGGGTCGCTGCCGCCGAGCTCCAGCACCGTCGTCTTCACCTGCGCCCCGGCCGTCGAGGCGACCGCGCTGCCGGCAGGTCCGCTGCCGGTCAGCGTCGCGGCGACGACACGCGAGTCGCACAGCACCGCCTCCACCTCGGCGGAGCCGATGAGCAGGGTCTGGAAGACGTCCGCCGGGAAGCCGGCGCGGCGGAACAGCTCCTCCAGCCACAGTGCGGTCTGCGGCACGTTCGAGGCGTGCTTGAGCAGGCCGACGTTGCCTGCCATGAGCGCCGGCGCCGCAAAGCGCATGGCCTGCCAGAGCGGGTAGTTCCACGGCATCACGGCCAGCACCGAGCCGAGTGGCTGCCAGCGCGCGTAGGCGCGCGTCGCGCCCACAGCATTGGGATCGGCGGGCTCGTCGGCCAGGAACTGCTCGGCGTGCTCGGCGTAGTAGCGGCAGCCCGCGGCGCACTTGCCCACCTCGGCCTTGGCCGCGGCGACGGTCTTGCCCATCTCGGTCGTCATCAGCAGGGCGACTTCGTCGACCTCGGCGTCGAGCAGGTCGGCTGCCGCCCGCATCCAGCCGGCCCGCTCGTCGTACGACGTCAGGCGGTAGCTGCTAAAGGCCGCGGCGGCGCGGGCGATCCGCGCGTCCAACTCCTCGGGCGTCAGCGGGTCGAAGGACTTCAGCGTCTCGCCGGTGACGGGGTTGACGGTCGCGATGGCCATGCTTCTCCTCGAGGTCGGACGTCCTCCGGATGACTGCCCCGTCCGGCGTGGTCGCACCCAACTGCGCGAACCAGGATCAGGCGAACGGGCCGACGGCCTCGACCAGCTCGACCGGGTTGCCCTCCGGGTCGGCGGTCATCCCGCGGCGGGCGCCCAGCACGATCGCCCCGGGGCGCCACGGGTGGCCGGCCGTCCGCAGCCGCAGCACCAGGCCGTCGAGGTCGGCGACGGACAGCGCGAAGTGCTGCTCCGGGTGCGGCGAGCCGGCCTTCTCACTGACATGCAGCTGCTGCGCGCCGCCGGGGAAGTCGAACCACGCTCCGGTCGGCGCCACCCCCTCGCCCGGCTTGGCGACCCTGGTGAGGCCGAGCGCCTCGTAGAAGGGCACGACCGAGTCGGTGCGCCCCTCCGGGACGACGACCTGGACGTGGTGCAGGCGGACGTTGCTGCTCATCGGGCTCCCTCGTCGACTGCGGGCTGGTTGGGCACGGCACCGCCGTAGCGGCGGTCCCGGGCGGCGTAGATCTGGCAGGCATGCCACAGGGTGCGCCGGTCCACGTCGGGCCACAACACGTCCAGGAAGACGAGCTCGGCGTACGCCGCCTGCCACAGCAGGAAGTTGGACGTGCGCTGCTCACCCGACGAGCGCAGGAACAGGTCGACGTCGGGCATGTCCGGCTCGTCGAGGTAGCGGGCCAGGACGCGCTCGTCGACCTTCGCCGGGTCCAGCCGGCCGGCGGCCACGTCGAGGGCGAGAGCGCGTGCAGCGTCGGCGATCTCGGCCCGGCCCCCGTAGTTGACGCACATCGTCAGGGTGCACACGTCGTTGTCACGCGTCAGCTCCTGCGCCGCTTCCAGCTCCGCGATGACCGAGCGCCAGAGCCGCGGCCGCCGCCCGGCCCAGCGCACCCGCACGCCGAGGGCGTGCATCTCGTCGCGCCGGCGCCGGATCACGTCGCGGTTGAAGCCCATCAGGAAGCGGACCTCGTCCGGCGAGCGCTTCCAGTTCTCGGTCGAGAAGGCGTACGCCGACACCCACCGCACCCCGAGCTCGATCGCCCCCTCGACCACGTCGAACAGGGCCGACTCCCCCGCCTCGTGCCCGGCAGTGCGGGGCAGTCCCCGCTCCCCGGCCCAGCGGCCGTTGCCGTCCATGACGATCGCGACGTGGCGCGGCACCAGCTCGGGCGGCAGGTCCGGCACGACCGCCCCCGACGGGTGCGCCGAAGGCGGCCGCACCGGCGCACGGGCCGCGGGACGCGCGGGAGCCGGCGTACGGCGTCTCACGCCCGCTCCAGTCGGATCTCCCGCTCGACGAGGGGCAGGCTGCGCAGCCCCCGCTCGAGGTGCCACTGCAGGTGGGCGGCGACGAGGCCGCTGGCCTCCCGCCGGGTGCGCGGCTCGGCCGCCTCCGCGCCCGGCCACTCGCCCTGCAGCAGGTCGAGCATGAGCGCGACGGCGGCCGGCGCCGGCGAGGCCGCCCCGGCCGGCCGGCAGGCCGGGCAGACGGTGCCGCCGGCGGGCACGGAGAACGCGCGGTGCGGACCGACGAGGCCGCAGCGCGCGCAGTCCTCGAGCGCCGGCGCGTAGCCGGCCACGGTCATCGCCCGCAGCAAAAAGGCGTCGAGCACCAGCGAGGGGTCGCGGGCCGCCTCCACCCCACTGCCGGTCAGCGCCCGGAGCGCGCCGATCACCAGCAGGAACAGCCGAAGAGCCGGCTCGCGCTCCTCCGCCGTGAGCCGCTCGGCGGTCTCCAGGACAGCGGTCCCGGCGGTGTAGCGGGGATAGTCGGCGACGAGCATCTCGCCGTAGGACCGCAGGCTCTCCGCCTGGTTGACGATGTCGAGCGAGCGGCCTTCGTAGAGCTGCAGGTCGACGTGGCTGAACGGCTCCACGCTGGCACCGAACTTGGAGCGGGTACGGCGTACGCCCTTGGCGACGGCCCGGACCCGGCCGTGCCGGCGGGTGAGCAGGGTGACGATGCGGTCGGCCTCGCCCAGCTTCTGCGTGCGCAGGACGACGCCCTCGTCCCGGTACAACGCCACCCGCTCACCGTAGTCCGGCCGCACCGCGATCCGGACGTTGCGCCGCGCCCCGCCGCAACCGCCTCAGAAACCCAGCTTGCGCAGCTGCTTCGGGTCGCGCTGCCAGTCCTTGGCCACCTTGACCCGCAGGTCCAGGAAGACCGGGGTCCCGAGCAGCCCCTCGATCTGCGCCCGCGCGGCCGTCCCGACCGTCTTGAGCCGGAAGGCACCGGTCCCGAGCACGATGGCCTTCTGGCTGTCGCGCTCGACGTACAGGGTCGCGTAGACGTCCAGCAGCGGGCGGTCGACGGAGCGGTCCGCGCGCGGGCCCATCTCCTCGATGGTGACCGCGATGGAGTGCGGCAGCTCGTCACGCACCCCCTCCAGCGCCGCCTCCCGGATCAGCTCGGCGACCAGCACCTGCTCCGGCTCGTCGGTCAGCTCGCCGTCCGGGTAGAGCGCCGGCCCCTCGGGCAGACGCTGCACGAGCAGGTCGGCCAGCAGGTCCACCTGGTACGACGACACCGCGCTCACCGGGACCACCTCCGCCCACTCGCCCAGCCCGGACAACGCCAGCAGCTGCTCCCCGATCTGCTGCGGCTTGGCGAGGTCGGTCTTGGTGAGCACGGCGATGACGGGCGTGCGCACCCGTGCGAGCTCGGCGGCGATGAACCGGTCGCCCGGCCCCACCTTGTCGTCGGCGGTGACGCAGAGGCAGATGACGTCGACGCCTGCGTAGGTCTCGCGGACCAGGTCGTTGAGGCGCTGGCCGAGCAGCGTGCGCGGCTTGTGCAGGCCGGGGGTGTCCACCAGCACCAGCTGGGCCTCGGGCCGGTGCACGATGCCGCGCACGGCGTGCCGGGTGGTCTGCGGACGGCTGCTGGTGATCGCGACCTTGCTGCCGGTGAGGGCGTTGGTGAGCGTGGACTTGCCGGCGTTCGGCCGGCCCACGAAGCAGGCGAAGCCGGACCGGAAGGACGTCGTCACCGGGTCAGTCTCCCAGAGTCCTCAGATGTCAGGGGCAGCCGGCAGGCGCCTCGGCTCAGACGTTGAGGCTCTCGCGCAGCACGCCATCGGAGCCGGCCACGAGCACCGGCGTCCCCGTCCCGAACTCCCGCAGCACAGCCAGGTCGGCCGCCGAGACCGGACCGTCGGAGACCAGCGCCGCCGCTTCGAAGTCGCGGGCGCCCGAGGATGCGGCGGCTGCCACCGCCGCCCGCAGCGCCGAGGTGGTCAGCGCCGGGTCGGCGTTCTCGACCGTCGCCGCCGCGTAGGTGCGCCCGTCGGTGTCGCGCACCGCGGCGCCCTCGGCCAGACCGGTGTGGGGTGCGTGCGCCCGCAGCCGCGCTCCGCGGGCCAGGGTGAGGATCTTGGCGTCCTCGGGGTCGAGCTCCGGCACGGTCCTCCTCCTCCTCCTGAGGTCGGGTCGGGTCGGGCAGATCGGCGGGAGGTCGCTCAGCGGTCGACGGCGAAGCCGTCCACGTGCACGGCCGGCCGACCGGACGTCCCGGCGACGACGAGCCGCAGCGAGTGGCTGCGGGCCGGCCCCCCTGCCAGCATGGCGCTGCGCCACAGCGAGACCCGTCGCTGCAGCGTCGTCGCCCGCGTGTCGACGGTCGCGGCGTAGCGCCCGTCGACGTACACCGTGACCTTGCCGCAGGTGGAGCAGCGGTCGCCGACGAGCGTGACCCGCCAGCCCTTGGCGCTCAGGGTGAGTGACGCTCCCGTGCGCGTGGCCGTGCGCAGGGTCGACTCCCAGCGGCCGCTCGCCGCCGAGCCGACCCAGCTCGAGGAGTACGCCGACAGCGCGGTGCGCTCGTCGTACGGCGCCACGCTGCGCACCGTGGCGCTCCAGGCCGACGGCCGGCCACCCGGCGGGACGGCGCGCACCCGGAACAGCGAGGTGGAGCCGTCGTGGCCGGCGCGCCGCAGGGAGGTCGCGGTCGTCCCGGTCCGCCAGCGCGTCCAGGTCGTACCGGAGGGGTTGGTCTGGGTGCGCTCGATGACGTCTACGTCGTAGCGCAGGCCCGGCGTGCGCGCGGCGTTCCAGGACAGCGGTACGACGGGCGTCTGCCCGACGCTCGACAGCACCGCCGGCGCCGTGGCGACCGGCGTGGTCGCGTCGACGCTGAAGGCGTAGCTCGCGCCGTCGTAGGTGTTGTCCAGGCTGAACGCGTAGCGGCCCGTGACCGGAGCTGTCATCGCACACACGTGGGTGCCCCTGGCCAGCGGCGCGGTGGTGCGGCAGCGGTCGTAGCCGAGCTCGTAGTAGCGGTCGGACTGCACGCTCGCCGTGCCACCGCTGAGGTCGGGGATGGAGACGTACAGCGGAGACGGGGAGCTCGGGTAGGTGACGGTGACCCGGAACGGCGCGCCCGCCTGCAGGTAGACGCTGCGGGTGTACATGTCGTAGGCGTAGCCGCCGCTGGTCGCGGGGTCGAGCGAGCGCATCGAGTAGTTCGCGCGGTCGGCCGCCGGCTGTCCGCCGTCGCCCGCCGTCGCCGGCACCACCGCGACCGGCATGCTGTCGCGCGCGGCCCCGGACGTCGCGGTGAGGGCGAGGCCGTGCAGCGCCTGGCCGGGGTAGGCCGGCGCGAGGTAGCTGCCGCGGAGCACGCCGAGACCGGGCCGGCTGGTGTCCCTGCTGGTTCCGGTCACCGTGCCGGCAGAGGCGGTCACCACCGGCAGCTCCGCCCCGCCCAGCGGGTCGACCCGCACCGCCTCGAAGACCTGCCGGTCGGCGCCACCGCCGAGGACGGCGCCGCGGTCGAGGAACACCGCGGTGTACGGCGCACTGCCCGTTGCCAGGGCGAGCGCGGCCGCGGCGTTGGCCCGGCCGCTGCCGTCGCCGACAGCGGGCTGGCCGGGCGACGGGTGGGCGGCGAGCGCCGACGCCTTGATCGCGGTGCGCGCCGCCGTCCCGGTGACGCCGACCGCGGCCAGCTGCGCGGCGATGCCGGCCACCTCCGGGGCGGCGAAGCTGGTCCCGCTGACCGGGCAGACGACAGCGGTGCGGCTGGTCTGCGAGGAGGTCGCGTCGTCGCACTCCCGCGCGGGGTACCAGGTGTGCACGGCCTCCCCGGGGGCGAGGACGTCCACATCGCCCTTGGTGGAGAAGCCGCTCTGCTCCCAGCGGCTGCTGACGCGGTCGTAGCCCGACGCGCCGACGCTGAGCACGCCGGGGTCACCGGCCGGGTAGGACGGGCGCAGGCTGCCGATGTCGCCCTCGTTGCCGGCAGCGGCGACCAGGAGCAGCTGCGGCGCGGTGCGGTGCGCATAGGCGACGGCGTCGCGCACCACCCGGCTGTCGACACCCATCCCGAGGCTGAAGTTGGCGACGCGCAGCGCCGGGTCGCGGACCGCGTCGTCGGCGACCGCCCGGACCGCGGCGGCGACCGCCGTCGACGGCGCGTCCAGCGAGCCGGCGGCGAAGACGCGGTAGGAGCGGACCGAGGCCTGGGGCGCCATCCCTTGGACGCCCTTGCCGTCCTGCGCACCGGCCAGCACGGCGGCGACCGCGGTGCCGTGCGGGCTGCTCGCCGACGCCGAGCCGAACGTGCCGCCGGTCGGCTGGCGCGGCCCCGACTCGGGGAAGAAGCCGCCGTCCTGCACCCGGCCGACGAGGTCTGGGTTGGTGGCGTCCACGCCGTCGTCGACGACGGCGACGACCTGACCGGTCCCCCTGGCCCGCGGGTCGGCGTCGTACGCGCTCTGCACCGACAGCTCGGTCCGCTCCGGCGCGTCGGTCGGGTCGTACGACGCCGTCGCCGCCGTCCGGCGGGCGTAGACCAGCGGCTCGGCGTAGACGACGTCCGGCTGCCGGGACAGCTCGGCGGCGGCGCTGGTGGCATCGGCCACCCGGAGCAGGTCGACGCCGAGGCGGAGCAGCGGTCGCGCGGCGGTGGCGGCGACGGACCGGGTCAGGCGGCCGCGCCGCTCGGCGGAGGCGGAGCTGCGGTAGCGGACGACGACCTGGGTGCGGGACGCCTGCGGCCGGCCGGTCCGGTGGGCGGCGGCCGGCGCGTGGTGACCGCTCCAGCCCGCAGCTGCCCTGCCGGCCGGCCGGGAGTCAGCGGCGGCCGGCGCCACCGCTCCGGCCAGGGCACCCGCGGGTGCCAGCAGGGCGCCCGCCGCGACCAGGGTGACGGCCCGGAGGCCGGGAGCGGGCACGAGTTCCTCCAGGAGACGGGCACGGACGGGTGCGGCGCACGGACATGCTGCCGGAACAGCGTCGGCGCCGGGCGAGAACACCTGAAGCCGCGCCGTGGCGGCGCTAGTCCTGCTGAGGCTGGGGGGTACGGCGGACCAGGACGGTCCCGATCTGGTTGCGGCGGCCCTTGGCGCTCTCGGCGACCAGCACCAGGCCGCCGAGCTCGACGGTCGCCCCGGGGATGGGGACCCGCCCGAGCGCGGCCGCGAGCAGGCCGCCGACCGTCTCGACGTCCTCGTGCGGCAGCTCGACGCCGTACAGCTGCTCGAGGTCATCGACCGGCAGGCGGGCCGTGACCCGTCGGGTCTGTCCGTCCACCTCCTCGACCGCCGGTGCCTCGCGGTCGTGCTCGTCGGTGATCTCCCCGACGATCTCCTCGAGCACGTCCTCCATGGTGACGAGGCCGGCAGTCCCGCCGTACTCGTCCACGACGACGGCGATGTGCCCGAGGGAGGCCTGCATCTCGCGCAGGAGGTCGTCGACGGGCTTGCTCTCGGGCACGAAGGCGGGCTTGCGCATGACGTCGTCGACAGTTGCCTGCGCGCCGCCCTCGCCGCGCTCGCGCACCACGAGGTCCTTGAGGTAGGCCACCCCGAGCACGTCGTCGGCGTTCTGCCCCGTCACCGGGACCCGCGAGAAGCCGCTGCGCAGCAGCAGGTTCAGCGCCTGCCGCACCGACTTCCCGTGCTCGATCATCACGATGTCGGTGCGCGGCACCATGACCTCGCGCACGAGCGTGTCGCCCAGCTCGAACACCGAGTTGATCATGTCTCGCTCCGACCGCTCGACCAGGCCGCCCTCCTGGGCCCGCTCGACCAGGTCGCGCAGCTCCGCCTCACTGGCGAACGGCCCCTCCCGGAACCCCTTGCCGGGGGTGAGCGCGTTGCCGAGCAGGATCAGCAGTCGGGGCAGCGGTCCGAAGACGCGGGTGAGCGCGAGAGCGGGCCCGGCGCCCACGAGGGCGACCCGCACGGACTGCTGGCGCCCGACGGTGCGGGGAGCCACCCCGATGAAGACGTAGCTCACGACGGTCATGACCGCGACCGCCAGGACGACCGCCCAGGCGCTGTGGATGCGGGCCAGGCAGTAGGCGGTGCTGATCCCGGCCGCGGTGAGCTCGCAGACGACGCGGAGCAGGAGCAGCAGGTTCACCGTGCGCGGCGGGTCCTCGACGACCCGCTGCAACCGGGCGGCACCGCTCCGGCCGGCCCGCACCAGCTCGAGGACGTGGACCCGCGAGACGCGCGAGAGCGCCACCTCCATGCACGCGAGGACGCCCGCGAGCAGCACCGCGAGGACGGCGAGCAGCAGGGGCAGGACGGCGCTCATGACCCCGCGGCCGGGTGGGCCTCCCGCCAGGAGCCGAGCAGGCTGGCCTGCAGGCCGAACATCTCCGCGTGCTCCTCGGCGTCGCCGTGGTCGTAGCCCAGCAGGTGCAGCACGCCGTGCGTGCAGAGCAGCTGCAGCTCCTCCTCGGTGCCGTGGCCGGCCTCGCGGGCCTGCCCTTCGGCGACCTCCGGGCACAGCACGACGTCGCCGAGCACAGCCGGCCCGCCCTGCTCGGGCTCCTCGGCGCCGCCACTGCCCTGCGCCACCCCGCGCGAGCCGCGCAGGTCCAGCTCGTCCATCGGGAAGGCCAGGACGTCGGTCGGGCCGGGCTCACCCATCCAGCGCAGGTGCAGCTTCTCCATCGCCTCGCGGTCGACCAGCAGCAGGGACAGCTCGGCCAGCGGCGAGACGCCGAGCCGGTCCAGCACGTGCCGCGCGACCCGAACCAGGGCCCGCTCGTCCACGACCACACCGGACTCGTTGGCGACCTCGACGCTCACGAGCGGCGCTTGGCGCCGTCACGACGCCCCGGGGCGCGTACCGGCCCGCGGGCGCGCTCAGCGTCGTACTGCTCGTAGGCGTCGACGATGCGGCCGACGAGCTTGTGCCGCACCACGTCCGCGGAGGTCAGGCTGCTGAAGTGGACGTCCTCCACGCCGTCGAGGATGTCGCGGACCACGGCCAGCCCGCTCACGGTGCCGCCGGGCAGGTCGACCTGCGTGACGTCGCCGGTGACGACGATCCGCGAGCCGAAGCCGAGCCGCGTCAGGAACATCTTCATCTGCTCGGCGGAGGTGTTCTGCGCCTCGTCGAGCAGGATGAAGGCGTCGTTGAGGGTGCGCCCGCGCATGTAGGCCAGCGGCGCGACCTCGATGGTGCCGGCGGCGATCAGCCGCGGGATCGAGTCCGGGTCGAGCATGTCGTGCAGGGCGTCGTACAGCGGCCGCAGGTAGGGGTCGATCTTCTCGTAGAGCGTGCCCGGCAGGAAGCCCAGGCGCTCCCCCGCCTCCACGGCCGGCCGGGTGAGGATGATGCGGTTGACCTGCTTGGCCTGCAGCGCCTGCACGGCCTTGGCCATCGCCAGATAGGTCTTGCCGGTGCCGGCCGGCCCGATGCCGAACACGATGGTGTGCCGGTCGATGGCCTCGACGTAGCGCTTCTGGTTGACCGTCTTGGGGCGGATCGTGCGGCCCCGGTTGGACAGGATGTTGAGCGTCAGCACGTCGGCCGGGCGGTCGTTGCCCCCGGCCTGCAGCATGGCCAGGCTGCGCTCGACGGCGTCGCCCGACAGCGCCTGCCCCTTCTCCAGCAGCGCGAGCAGCTCCTCGAACAGGCGTACGCCGAGGGCGTTGTCGCCCGGGGCGCCGGTCAGCGTGATCTCGTTGCCGCGCACGTGCACGTCGCTGGACAGGGCCTGCTCGACCACGGAGAGCAGCTCGTCGCGGCTGCCCAGCAGGTTGACCATGGAGTAGGCGCCAGGCACGACGATCTTGGTCGAGACACGGTCGATCGGGGGAACGTCGGGCATGGGTCCGGCGGCGGCCGTCCACCTGCTTCCTGGTCGGGTGCGGCGTGCGCCCAGGGTACCCAGCCGGTCAGCCGGGAGGCCAGGACATCGGCCGGCCACCCAGCACGTGCACGTGCAGGTGCCGCACCGACTGGCCGCTGATCTCGCCGGTGTTGGTCACCATGCGGTGCCCCTCGGCGAGTCCCTCGAGCCTGGCCACCTCGGCTGCCACGGCGAACAGCTCGCCGGCGTACGCCGGATCGGCCGTCGTCAGGGCGGTGATGTCGTCGTAGTGGTCCTTGGGCACGACCAGCACGTGCGTCGGCGCGACCGGCGCCAGGTCCCGGAACGCCAGCGTGCGGTCGGTCTCGTGCACGACGTCCGCAGGAAGGTCCCCTGCCACGATCCGGCAGAACAGGCAGTCCGTCATCCTCTCCCCTTCCTGGCCGCGCCCCTGGTCAGGTAGAGGCCGAGCAGCCCGGCGAGGCCGAGCAGCACGGCGCCGCCCACCACCAGCAAGGCCAGCCGGGTCAGCCCGGACGAGCTCGTCGTCGAGGCGGCCCTCGGCGGGTGACCGGAGGACGGCACCCGAGCGGGCTGGCCGGCGGCGACAGGAGCCGCCGCCTCGCCCACGGCGAGGCCAACGCTGCCGGTGGCGCCGACGCCCGGGCCCCTCGACGCAAGGGACGCCTGACCCGGCATCGCCACGGCGGCCTGAGCCGTGCCGCCGAGCAGCAGCAGCGGGCCACCGGCGAGGGCGGCCAGGGTGGCGAGGGCGGCGAGGCGGAGTCGTCGGGGACGGCGGCCGGGGGTCACGAGCGGAGCGTAGGGGCTGCCTCCCGAAGGCCCGGACCGCTCCGCCGGGGCTGATCCGGTGTGCACGGGCGGGTCACCACCAGCGGCCGGCCCGGGCACTGACCACGGCGGCCGCGACCGCGCCGGCCGTGGAGGTCCGCAGCACGGTCGGTCCCAGCCGCACGCAGGTGCCGCCGAGAGCCGCGAGCTCACGCTCTCCGATGCCGCCCTCCGGCCCGACGACGAGCACCACCTCGCCGGTCTCCGGCAGGGGTACGCCGGCCAGCGACCGGTCTGCCTGCTCGTGCAGCACCAAGCCGGCGGCGGCACCCGAGAGCCGGGCGGCGACCTGCGCCGTGCCCACCGGCGCCGCGACCTCCGGCAGCCAAGCCCGCCGGGACTGCTTGGCCGCCTCCCGGACCGTGGCCCGCCAGCGCTCCAGCGCCCTGGTCCCGCGGTCGCCCTCCCAGCGCGTCACGCACCGCTCCGCGCGCCACGGCACGACCTCGTCGACGCCGACCTCGGTGGCCAGCTCCACCGCGAGCTCACCGCGCTCACCCTTGGCAAGGGCCTGCACCAGGACCAGCCGCAGCCCAGGCGCCTGCTCGCGGGTGCGCTCCAGCACGCGAAGGGTCACCTCGGCCCGGCCGACGTCGAGCACCGCGCAGCGCGCGCGGGTGCCGCGACCGTCGACCAGGTCGACCTGCTCCCCCGCACGGAGCCGCCGCACGACCGCGGCGTGCCGCCCTTCCGGCCCGGTCAGCAGCACCCGCTCGGCGCCCAGGTCGATCCCCGGCCCGTCGGCCAGGAAGACCGGCGCGGACATCGGCTAGCGCCTCCGGCGGCCGAACAGCCCGCCGCCGGACCGGCCCGACACCCCGGGGTGCTCCTCGCCGCGCAGCTTGGCCAGGTCGCGCAGCAGCTCCTCCTGGCGGTCATCGAGCCGGGTCGGCACGGTGACGTCGAGGTGCACGTGCAGGTCGCCGCGCCCGGTGCCGCGCAGGTGCGGCACGCCGCGGGCCCGCAGCGTCAGCACCTCGGCGGGCTGGGTGCCGGCGTGCACGTCGACGGTCTCCTGGCCGTCGAGCGTGTCCAGCGGCAGGGCCGCGCCGAGCGCCGCCGCGGTCATCGGCAGCGGCAGGGTGCAGTGCAGGTCGTCGCCCTCGCGGCGGAACACAGGGTGCCGGCGCTCGACGACCTCGACGTAGAGGTCGCCGGCCGGGCCGCCACCCGGGCCGACCTCGCCCTCACCGGACAATCGGATGCGCATGCCGTCCTCGACGCCCGCCGGGACCTTCACCTGGAGCGTGCGCCGGGCCCGCACCCGGCCGTCGCCACCGCACTCGCCGCAGGGGTGCGGGATCGTCGTGCCGGTGCCGCCGCAGCGCGGGCAGACCCGGGCCGTCATCACCTGGCCCAGGAAGGAGCGCTGCACCTGCTGCACCTCGCCGCGGCCGCGGCAGGTCTCGCAGGTGACCGGCGACGTGCCCGGAGCGGTGCCCTCCCCGGTGCAGGTGCCGCAGACGACGGCCGTGTCCAGCGTGAGCTCGCGGGTCGTCCCGAACGCCGTCTCGCCGAGCTCGCACTCGATCCGGAGCAGCGCGTCGGCGCCCTGCCGGACCCGGCTGCGCGGCCCCCGGCCCTGGCCGCCGGCGCCGCCGCCGCCGAAGAAGGCGTCCATGATGTCGCCCAGGCCGCCGAACCCCTGCGCGAACGGGCTGCCGGCGCTGCCCGGACCGGTGGACAGCGGGTCACCGCCGAGGTCGACGATCTGGCGCTTCTCCGGGTCGGAGAGCACCTCGTAGGCCGCTGTCACCGTCTTGAAGCGCTCCTGCGCCCCGTCATCGGGGTTGACGTCGGGGTGCAGCTCGCGCGCGAGCCGCCGGTAGGCCTTCTTGATCTGGTCGTCCGTGGCGTCGCGTGGCACGCCGAGGACGCCGTAGTAGTCGTTCGCCACTGAGCTCCTGCAGCCTCTTCCTCGATGGTGGGGTTGTCGTCCGGGGGGTCAGGCGCCGGCCAGCAGCTCGCCGACGTAGCGCGCCACCGCCCGGACCGAGCTGATGGTCCCGGCGTAGTCCATGCGGGTGGGCCCGACGACGCCGAGCCCGGCGTAGGCCCGCTCCTCGGGGCCGTAGCCCACCGTCACCACCGAGGTGGAGCGCAGGCCCTCCACGAGGTTCTCCTCGCCGATGCGGACCTGTACGGCGGCGGGGTCGTTGACCTCGCCGATCAGCTTGAGCAGCACCACCTGCTCCTCGAGCGCCTCGAGCACCGGGCGCAACGTGAGCGGGAAGTCCAGCGCCGACCTGGTCAGATTGGCCGTGCCGGCCAGCGCCACCCGCTCCTCGGGCTGGTCCACGAGCGTCTCGAGCAGGACCGACATGACGCTGGTCAGCACCGGCCGCAGTCCCTGTGGCGCGGCGTCGGGCAGGTCGACGAGGGCCGCCGGCGCGTCCACGAGCCGCGCGCCGTGCAGCCGGCTGCCGAACGCCTGCCGCAGCTGGGCCACCTCCTCGTCACTGAGCACCGCCGGCAGCTGCAGCACGCGCTGCTCCACGCGGCCGGTATCGGTGATCAGCACCAGCAGCAGGCGGTCCGGCGCGAGGTGCACGATCTCGAGGTGGCGTACGGCGCTCCGGGACAGGCTGGGGTACTGCACGACAGCGACCTGGTGGGTGAGCTGGGCGAGCAGCCGCACCGACCGGCGGACCACGTCGTCGAGGTCGACCGCGCCCTCCAGGAAGGTCTGGATCGCGCGGCGCTCGGCGCCGGACAGCGGCTTGACGCTGGACAGCTTGTCCACGAACAGCCGGTAGCCGCGGTCGGTCGGGATGCGGCCCGCGCTGGTGTGCGGGTGCTTGAGCAGCCCCTCGTCCTCGAGGGCGGCCATGTCGTTGCGCACGGTCGCCGCGCTGACCCCGAGACCGTGCCGCTCGGCGAGCGTCTTGCTCCCGACCGGCTCGTTGGTCGAGACGAAGTCACGCACGATCGCCCGGAGCACCTCGAGCTTGCGGTCGTCGATCACGTCCGCCTCCTCTGGCGCTCCGGCTCTGGCACTCCGGCTCTGGCATCCTCGCCTTGGCACTCCCGCAGTTCGAGTGCCAAGTGTACGGCGGCCCAGCCCAACGCAGGCGGCTCAGGCGGCGCTGGGGCGGCGCGGACGCTGGGCGCCCCGTGCCGGCGCACTTGTGCCGGCACCGCCGGCAGATCCGGCTGCGCCGTACGTCCTGCGCTGGCCCTGACCCCGACCGGCCTGGCTGTGGCCGGACTGGCTGTGGCCGGACGGCCTGCTCCGTCGTGTTGCCGACGGCGACGGGACGTAGGCCGGCGCGGGAGCGACGACGATGGGCTCACCGGAGGTCGCGACCTCGCGCACGGCGGGATGGCCCGGTACGACGGCCTGGGCGCTTGTCTGCACACCGGCGAGCTCGCGCAGGCGCTGCGACTCGCGCACCTGGTCGGACAGCACGAGCGACAGCACGGTGCCGCGGGCACCGGCACGCGCGGTGCGGCCGGACCGGTGCAGGTAGTCCTTGTGGTCGGCCGGGGGGTCGAAGTGCACGACCAGGTCGACGTCGTCCACGTGGATGCCGCGGGCCGCCACGTCGGTCGCGACCAGGACCCGCGCCGAGCCGCGGGCGAAGGCGTCCAGCGCGCGCTTGCGGGCGTTCTGGGCGAGGTTGCCGTGGATGGCGCCCGCCTCCACACCGGCGCGCCGCAACTGCAGGGCGAGGCGGTCCGCGCCGTGCTTGGTGCGCACGAAGATCAGCGTGCGGCCGGGTCGGGAGGCGATCTCGGCGGCGACCTCGACCTTGCTGTCGTGGCTGACCGCGAAGACCTTGTGGTCCATGGCCTCTACCGGAGACAGCGAGGGCGCGACGGCGTGCATCGCGGGCTCGTTGAGGTAGCCGCGCACCAGCCGGTCGACGCCGCGGTCCAGGGTGGCGGAGAACAGCAGCCGCTGCCCCTCGCCCGGGGTCAGGTCGAGCAGCCGGGTGACCGCCGGCAGGAAGCCCAGGTCGGCCATGTGGTCGGCCTCGTCCAGCACCGTGGTGTCGACCACGGACAGGTCGCACTCACCCTGGTCGACGAGGTCCTGCAGCCGCCCGGGGGTGGCGACGACGACGTCGACACCCCGGCGCAGCTGGTCGATCTGGCGACCCATGGAGGCGCCGCCGTAGATCGCGACGAGCTTGAGGCCGAGGACCTGGCCGAGCGGCTGGAGGGCGTCGTGCACCTGCTGGGCGAGCTCGCGGGTCGGCACGAGGACGAGTCCGCGCGGCCGACCGCCCTTGCCGGACCGCTCCGCCAGCCGGGCCAGCAGCGGCAGCCCGAAGGCCAGGGTCTTGCCCGAGCCGGTCTGGCCGCGGCCGAGCACGTCGCGGCCGGCGAGCGCGTCCGGTATGGCGCGGGTCTGGATGGCGAAGGGCGTGTGCAGGTCGCGACGGGCCAGCGCCGTGACCAGCCGGGGCGGCAGCCCCAGCGAGGCGAAGGTCGCGGCGCTGTCGTCGGCGGCGGCCGCCGTCTCGGCGGCCGAGTCCAGCGCGAGCTCGAGGTCGCTGCGGACGGCGACGGCGGGCTGGGAAGGCCCCCGCCGGGACTGCGGCGCGCGGCGGGGGCGGCCGGACGAGCGGGAGAAGGGGGCTGCGGGCGTGCGGGGACGGCCGGGCATTGGGGAGCTCCTGTGGCTGTGCGTCGTGGGCCGCGTTGTTGTGATCTGCGGCGGAACCCCTAGGGGTCAAGCACGACACACCAGCGACCTCGCGGGCGGCTCGCCCGCAGAGTCGACGACGCAGGTACACGTCGTCAGAGTCACCAACCTACCGCCCGGCCGGCGGATTCCCCGCGCGCCCATTTGTCGGTTGCATCACCTTCCGAGGGACGGCGTGGTGTAGGCAGGGCCCGTGACCTCGCCGCAGGACGACCCGCAGGACTTCCCGCCGCCGGGGTGGGGGCCGGCTCCGCCGTCGGCGTACGGACCTCCTGCCTACGGGCCCCCTGCCTACGGGCCCCCTGCCTACGGACCGCCATCCGGCTACGGACCGGCTCCGTTCTACGGACAGCCGGCGTACGGGCTGCCGGCCGGGTACGGCGACCACCCGGCACCGGGTGAGGAGGTCCTCTGGGCGATCCTGGCGCACCTGTCGGTGTTCGCGTTCGCGCTCGTCGGTCCGCTCGTCATCTACCTGGTGAAGAAGGACTGCCCGTTCACGCGCCGGCACGCCGCCGAGGCGCTCAACTTCCACATCACCGCCGCGATCGCCACGTTCGCGTCGGTCATCCTGCTGTTCGTGCTGGTCGGCTTCCTGCTGCTGCCGCTGGTGCTGATCGGCACGGCGGTGCTGGGGGTCGTCGCGGCGGTCGCCGCCGGTGGCGGCCGGCCCTACCGCTACCCGCTGTCGCTGCGCATCGTCAGCTGAGGCTCAGTCGACGAGGTCGCGCACGACGGCGTCCGCGAGCAGCCGGCCGCGGAGGGTCAGCACGGCCCGGCCATCGGCGTGCGCCGCGGGTTCCAGCAGGCCCTCGCCGCAGGCACGTCGGGCCGCTGCCAACCCGGCCGGGTGCAGGACCTCCAGCGGCAGGCCTGCGCGCAGCCGCAGCTCGAGCAGCACCCGCTCCGCCCGCCGTTGCGACCCGCTCAGCAGCTCGCGCCCGACCGCGGGGCTGGCCCCGGCCGCGAGCCGGCCGGCGTACGCCGTGGGGTGCTTGACGTTCCACCACCGGACGCCACCGACGTGCGAGTGCGCACCGGGACCGACGCCCCACCAGTCGCCGCCGCGCCAGTAGCCGACGTTGTGCCGGCACGGCTGACCCCAGTTGGAGACCTCGTACCAGCCGAGCGGCCGCAACGCCTCGTCCGCCTGGAGGTAGCGGTCGGCGAGCACGTCGTCGTCAGGCGCCGGCAGCTCGCCGCGCGCCACCTGCCGTCCCAGCCGGGTGCCCTGCTCCACGACCAGGGCGTACGCCGACACATGCGTGGGGCAGGCGTCGAGGGCGACGTCGAGCGAGCGCTGCCAGTCCTGCGCGCTCTCGCCGGGCGCGCCGTAGATGAGGTCGAGCGACACCTGCTCGAAGCCGGTGGCGTAGGCCTCCCGGACCGCGGCCTGCGGCCGGCCGGGCGTGTGCGTGCGGTCCAGCACGGCGAGGACGTGCGGGACGGCGGACTGCATCCCGAACGAGACCCGGGTGAAGCCGCCCGCGCGCAGCGCCGCCAGGGACCCCGCGTCGACCGAGTCGGGGTTGGCCTCGGTCGTGACCTCGGCGCCCGGCGCCAGCCCGAACACCTCACGCACGGTGGCCAGCACCGCGACGAGGTCGTGCGGGGGCAGCAGCGTCGGCGTACCGCCTCCCACGAACACGGTCTGGACCGGCGGCGCGTCCGCGCCGAGCACCTGCGCCGCCAGCCGCAGCTCCGCGATCGCGCTCCCGGCGTACGACGTCCGGGTGGCGCCGGGGCCGAGCTCCTCGGCGGTGTAGGTGTTGAAGTCGCAGTAGCCACAGCGGGTTCGGCAGAACGGCACGTGGACGTAGACCCCGAACGGGCGGGTGCCCAGACCCTCGAGGGCAGTGACGGGCAGCGCGCCGGAAGCCGGCGCCGGATCGCCGTCGGGAAGGGCGCTGGGCATGGCCACCAGTGTGCGTCAGCCGTCCCTGTGGCGGTCGCCGGCAGGACGATGGCGGCGGGAACCGGCTTGACACCGTCGTACGCTTTAGGAGGTCAAGTACTTTGGGAGGCAGGCATGGCCGACGCAGTCGTCGTCGACGACCTCGTCAAGACATTCGGGTCCACGCGGGCGCTGGACGGCGTCTCGCTGACGGTGCCCGAGGGCAGCGTGCTGGGGCTGCTCGGCCCCAACGGCGCCGGCAAGACCACCGCCGTCCGGGTGCTCACCACCGTGCTGCGGCCGGACAGCGGACGGGCATCCGTGCTCGGGATCGACGTGGTCGCCGACCCGGCGTCGATCCGGCGGGTCATCGGCCTGGCCGGGCAGTACGCCGCGGTCGACGAAAAGCTCACCGGTCGGGAGAACCTCCGGCTGGTCGGCCGGCTCTACCACCTGCCCCGCCACGAGGTCGCGGCGCGGGCCGACGCGCTGCTCGAGCGCTTCGCGCTGACCGACGCGGCCGATCGGGTCGCCAAGACCTACTCCGGCGGCATGCGGCGCCGGCTGGACCTCGCCGCGTCGCTGGTCAACCGGCCCCGCGTGCTGTTCCTCGACGAGCCGACCACCGGCCTCGACCCGCGCAGCCGCCTCGGGCTCTGGGAGGTCATCGAGGACCTGGTCCGCGACGGGACCACCCTGCTGCTCACCACGCAGTACCTCGAGGAGGCCGACCGGCTGGCCGACCGGATCGCCGTCATCGACGGCGGCCGGGTCATCGCCGAGGGGACCTCCGACGAGCTCAAGGACAAGGTCGGCGGGTCGGTGCTCGTAGTCCGGCTGGCGGCCGAGGACGGCGACGCGGCCGCTGTGGCGCTGGCGGGCCTCGGCGCCGGTGAGCCGACCCGGCTGCCGACCGGCGAGCTGGTCCTGCCGGCCGCCAGCGGCACGGCGCTGGTCGTGCAGGCGGCGCAGGCCCTGGACCGGGCCGAGCTGGAGGTCAGCGAGCTCGGGCTGCGCCGACCCACCCTGGACGACGTCTTCCTCACCCTGACCGGCCACGCCGCCGAGGACGAAGGGGCTCCGGAGGACGCCGCCACGAAAGCCGGTGCGGGCCACAGCTCGACCAAGACGGCGACGAAGAACAAGAGAGGTGCCCGATGACGACCGCTCCCGCCACTGCCCTGGACGCGCCCGCAGCCGGCGGACCGGGCTGGGCCGTCCGTGACGCCCTGGTGCTGGCCGGCCGCAACCTGCGGCACACGACTCGCCAGCCCGAGCTGCTGGTCTTCTCCACCATCCAGCCGGTCATCTTCGTGCTGCTGTTCCGCTACGTCTTCGGCGGCGCCATCAACGTGCCGGGGCTGTCCTACGTCAACTTCCTGATGGCAGGAATCTTCGTGCAGACCACCGCCTTCGCCTCCACCGCCACGGGGGTGGGGCTGGCGGAGGACCTGTCCAAGGGCATCGTGGACCGGTTCCGCTCACTGCCGATGGCAAGGTCAGCCGTGCTGGCGGGGCGCACCCTCGGCGACCTCGTGCGGATGGTCGGGGTCGTTCTCATCATGACCGTGGTCGGGCTGGCCGTGGGCCTTCGCCCGAGCAGCGTCGGCGGCCTGCTGGGCGCGATCCTGCTGACGGCGCTGTTCGGCTTCGCCTTCTCGTGGATCTCGGCGCTGATCGGGCTGGTCGTCAAGGACGTCGAGACAGCCAACGTCGCGGGCTTCATCTGGCTGTTCCCGCTGACCTTCGCCTCCTCGGCGTTCGTCCCGCTGGCCTCGATGCCCGGCTGGCTGCAGGCCTTCGCCCGGGCGACGCCGGTCACGCCCACGGTCGACGCGGTCCGCGCGCTGCTCAACGACGGGCTGCCGCTGCGGGCGCCGCTGCTCGAGAGCCTGGCCTGGATCGTCGCGATCCTGGTGGTCTTCTCGACCTTGTCCGTACGCCGCTACCGCCGGGTCGCCTGACCGGACTCGTCCTGACCGTGGACGCTAGCGTCGGCGCCCATGGAGATCGTGCTGGTCCGGCACGCGCTGCCCCTGCGCGTCGACGTCACGGCCGACGGCGCCCCAGCCGACCCCGGCCTGGCCGAACGGGGGCGGGCGCAGGCAGCCCGGCTGGCCGGCGCCCTCGCCGGCGAGCAGGTGAGCGCGCTGCTCACCTCCCCGGCGCTGCGGGCCCGGGAGACCGCGGCGCCGATGGGCGCGGCCCTCGGTCTCGAGCCGTGCGTCGAGCCGGGCCTGGCGGAGTTCGACGCCGGGGACGCGTCGTACGTCCCGGTCGAGGAGCTGCGGGCGGAAGGTGACCCCCGCTGGGAGCGGCTGGTGCGGGGCGACCTCTACAGCGGCGGCGTGGACCCGGTCGCCTTCCGGGCCCGGGTCGTGGCCGCGGTCGAGGCGGTGGTCGGTCGGCACCCGGGCGGCCGAGCCGTCCTGGTCAGCCATGCCGGAGCGATCAACGCCTACGCCGGGCACGTGCTGGCGCAGGAGCGGGCGCTGTGGTTCGCGCCGGCGTACTGCTCGCTGACCCGGATCGGGGCGGCGCGCGACGGCCGGCGGGGCGTGCTCAGCCTCAATGAGACCGGCCACGTGCGGGACCTGCTGTCGCGGTAGCCGGGTGGGAGCCGTTGGGATCGTGCTGCGGCAGATCCACTGTGGTGCAGGCGGTTTGGGTTGTGCACAGGCCTTCCTCGTGGCGGCGATCTGGGGTACTATCGAACACGCGTTCGAGCACCGGCTCGGGCTTCGGGAGGAGGTGGGTCGTGGTCGCTGTGGCCTGCCTGCCGCCGCCGTCCCGTCCTGAGCAGGCGTTGGTAGAGGTGATCGACGCCCTCGCCGAGCAGGCCCCAGCGGAGCTGGCCGCGGCGGTCGCGCTGGACCGCACCCGGGTGCTGCTGGCCCAGACCGAGCGGCTGTCCGCGCTCGCCGTGCAGGCCCGGTCCGATGTGGACCGCCGCGAGCTGTACCTGCTGGACGGCGCCACCAGCGCCAGCAGTGGGTGCAAGGGCTGCAGCTGCCCGGGGTGGACCGCACCGCGCTGGCGCTGGCCCGCCGGCTGCACACCGTCCCGGCCGTCGCGGCGGCGCTGCGCGCCGGGCAGCTGTCCACCCCCGCCGCCGCGGCGGTCACCGTCGCGGCCGGGCGGGCCCGGCCGTTCCTGGACCGCCCCGACAACCACATCGACGGCCAAGCCGCCGAGCCGGCGCTGCACGCGGTGCTCGTGGACGGGATCAGCATGCTGCACGGCGTGCTCGACTCGGCCGGCAGCCAGCAGGACCGGCTCGAACGGGGCCTGCTGCGCTACGCCCAACGCAGCAACCCCACCCAGCTCAGCTCAGGGCTCGCGCTGCTGCTGGATGCGTTGCTGCCCGCGCAGCACGACGCCCAGGCCCGCCGCGCCCAAGACCAGGCCGGGCTGGACCTGCACCGCAACCACAGCGGATCCGGCTGGACGCTGCGCGGCGAGCTCGACGAGGAGACCGGCGAGCTGCTGTTCACCCTGCTCGGCGCCGAACACGCCGTGGACCCCGACAACCCCACCGACACCAACGCCTGGCGCACCGCCACCACAGGCCGGAGCAGCAGCACCGAAGCCGGCAGCACCGCGGCCGGCGCCGGGCCTGGCGAAGCTACCGCCGCGGCAGGCGACGGCCCGACCGGGCCGGACCTGACCGGGCCGGACCTGACCGGGCCGGACCTGACCGGGCCGGACCTGACCGGGCCGGACCTGACCGGGTTGGACCCGCAGTACTGGCCCGACAGCACCCCCCGGCCCCGCAGCAGCCGCACCCAACGCCACGACGCGCTGCGCCAAGCCCTGCGCCGGCTGCTCGGCAGCGGCGCGCTCGGCACCCGCGACAAAGTCCACCCGCACCTGGCCGTCACCGTCACCCTCGACACCATCAACGGCC